>JAESGJ010000201.1_pt1 | contig 72934 bp, 65 predicted proteins | sample 9266241 | NCBI WGS metagenome assembly JAESGJ01 (sample SAMN14514841, study PRJNA621669) | algae metagenome | isolation source: Brasilonema octagenarum HA4186-MV1 and co-occurring heterotrophs from wet... | place: USA: Manoa Valley, Hawaii | collected 2009-07-20
TCCTGTGAGGCACGTACCCCTGAATCACTCGACCAAGCAATGGCTCTTGCTGTAAATTACATTACCGAAGATGATGCCTTCGGTTGGTTCAACCACTGTGGTCTATTTACCTGAAAATTGCTGTAAGGTATTGAACATGGTTTGACCAATTGCTTGGATGAGGGTTTGTTCTAACTCCTGAACCATTTGCATATTTAGGTGAAACGCGTTGTTTGCTTCTGCAACAATCTTGTCGGCGGTTGCGTCATCTATTGGCAGTTCATCTAACGTTTGACGATATTTGTCCTTAAACGCTTTCTTGTCTGGAATTTGGTCAAAATTGTAGAAAGATGTGCCTTCATATCCGGAAAGCTTCAAGACTGACTGAGCAACTTTTTGCAACATTTGACCACCAGACAAGTCACCCATGTAGCGAGTATAGGCATGACCTATTAATAACGCAGGTTCCTTGGCAGAGAGTTCATGAATGCGGCTGATGTGAGTCTGAGCAGCTTTTGAAGGTGTTATTTTTTTTCTCCAGTCTTGTCCATAATAAAATTCTAAGTCTTTTTCCAAATGACCTTTGCGATTGAGTTCTTTAAAGTACACACCATTGATCAAAGAATGGTCTTTGTGACGTTCTAATGCTGCTTCTAGTGCGGTATAGATGTAATACAAGTTACCTAAAAATTTTGCAAAGCAGTCTCTATCGACAACTCCTTTAACAAAACATTTCATAAATCCCACATTTTCAATTGCTGCATGAGCCTGCTGTGTTCCGCAGCGAAGTTTTTGGGCTAGATTGCTACTCATCGTTAAAATTGTTCTCGTCCAAATAAAATACGTACCCAAACAAGGGTTTGATTTATTGAAGTTTCGGATTTTCGCAGAATTTTCAGTGTAAGCCTTTAACAGTTATCAGTTAACAGTTATCAGTTATCAGTTACAACAGAAAATACGGATCTGTTTCTTTTGTTAACTGTTAACTGTTCACTGTTCACTGATTATAAAAGTAGTTCACAGTTAACAAAAGAAGTAGGGACAGATAGCTATCTTGGGCTTAGAGCAGAACTGAAGGAGACACTATCACGCTCGCTTGTTGGTCCAAACCATATTGATGACTACTTTAACCATTAAACTATCAAATCGTTGTGTAACTAGGAAACCGTTTAAATTTATTTATATTTTCCGATTTATAAATCATTTTTTAAATTATTTTACTTTTGATAGATTTCAAGAAAAAATTATGCTTATATAGCTTTAAAAAGATAAATCGATTGAACGATTCTCATGGCTAAGTCTCTTCAAACTCCTGCGCCTGAGTTGCAAAAGCCAGGTGTGAAAGCGCCTGTGCAGGAAACATTGTTAACGCCCCGGTTTTACACGACTGACTTTGACGCTGTAGCACAGTTGGACATTTCAGCGGATGAAGCCCAGTTGAGAGCTATTGTGGATGAACTGCGGGCTGATTATAACCGCCATCACTTCGTGCGTGATTCTGAGTTTCAGCAGAGTTGGGATATGATTGATGGGGAAACACGCCGTGCTTTTATTGATTTTTTAGAACGCTCTTGCACTTCAGAGTTTTCTGGGTTTCTTCTGTTTAAAGAGTTATCGCGCAGACTCAAACAGCGAAATCCTCTTTTGGCGGAAGCTTTTAATTTTATGGCGCGGGATGAAGCACGCCATGCGGGATTTCTCAATAAAGCAATGGCGGATTTTAATCTCTCACTGGATTTGGGCTATCTGACAAAGAATCGTACCTACACCTTTTTCCCACCAGAGTGGATTATCTACGCAGTTTACCTCTCTGAGAAAATTGGCTACTGGCGCTACATCATTATGTTCCGTCACTTAGAGAAACATCCAGAGTTGAAATTCTATCCCTTGTTTGGCTATTTCGAGAGTTGGTGTCAGGATGAGAATCGACATGGAGATTTCTTTAAGGCGCTGTTGCGATCGCAACCCCAACTCTGGAACAACTGGAAAGCGCGTTTGTGGGTGCGGTTTTTCCTGCTGTCTGTGTTCGCGACTCATACTTTAACAGTGCTGGAGAGGGCGTCATTTTATCACTCTATTGGCATCAATGCATACCAATACAATATCCAAGTGATTGAAAAGACGAATGAAACCGCTGCACGGGCATTTCCTGTGATATTAAATACAAATCACCCAGAGTTTTTCCGGCGGCTGGAAGAGTGTTCGGATATTAATCTCAAGCTGACAACGATTAACATCAGCAATAGTCCAAAGATTGTCAAGTTCTTTCAAAAGTTACCCTTGATACTTTCAATTATCGGGCATTTGTTACGGCTTTATTTTATCAAGCCTATTGATGCTGAAGTATCTCGCCAAGCAGTTTGCTGAACTTTGTACAAACATAAAGATGTGCTATTCGCCTACACTCAGTCCTTAAGGACTGAGTGTAGATCATTCACTTGTTTGCTGCACCATTCGCTTTGTATTTAGTTATATATAGTACTCATATAACACTCAGCCTTTGGAAGTAAGCGATTATATCATGTCCGGATGAACACTTATAAAAACCAAGAACCTCACCCCCATCCCCTCTCCTTAGCAAGGAGAGGGGTGCCCGATAGCGTAGCGTGCCGTTAGGCATAGGGCGGGGTGAGGTTTTTTTATTGTAAGTAATTAACCGAACTTGGTATTACTCACACCTGCGAAAGATGAACCTTTGCTTCACAAAGCTTAATACATAAGGAGAGGATACGGAATGAAAAATCATGCAGTTAAAGCCAATTAATCAGCAGGTTGTCGCCATCGTTGGGGCTTCCAGTGGTATAGGAAGAGAAACAGCGTTGAAGTTTGCCAAACGTGGTGCAAAGGTTATGGTTGCTGCACGCAGCGAATCAGGATTACAGTCTTTGGTAGAAGAAATCCAACGCTTTGGTGGTGAAGCAACATATGTGATTGCAGATGTCAGTGAGTTTGAACAAGTTAAGGCGATCGCCGACAAAACCGTCGCACAATACGGAAGATTAGATACTTGGGTTCATCTTGCTGCTACAGGTGTGCTTTCTCCTTTCGAGAAAATCACCCCAGACGAGTTTCAACGCGTCGTTGATGTCAACTTGATGGGACAGGTGTACGGTGCAATGGTAGCATTGCCCCATCTGAAAAAAGAGGGACGCGGGGCGTTAATTCATATTTCCTCGATGCAGGGTAGGCGCAGTCTCCCACTGCAAAGTCCCTACTGCGCTGCTAAGCACGGTTTGGAAGGTTTTTTAGAAACGCTGCGCGTTGAGTTGCAACACGAAAAATTGCCCATCAGTGTCACGTCAATACTACCTGCGACAATTAACACACCTTACTATAACAAGGTTCGCACTAAGCTAGGAGTGAAACCTACGGGGATACCGCCATATTACCAGCCTAGTGTTGTTGCAGATGCCATTCTTTATACCGCCGAACACCCCACTCGTGATTTTATTGTTGGGGATGTTGGCAGGATACTAGATGTGTTGCAGCGTATTTCACCACAACTTGTCGATTCCATATTGGCGGTTATCGGCATTCCGGGACAGCATACCAACGAACCAAAGTCAGAAGAAGGACCAAACAATCTTTTTACACCCACTATCTCAGAATACGACCGAGTTGAAGGAGACTATAGCCATCTGGCAATACCAACTTTATCGGATTGGTTGGAGATGAATCCACCACTGAAGTGGGGTGCGGTTGCTGTTGCTGCATTGGGTATTGCTGCGTTACTCGGTGTGTGGCGTCTAGGCAGTGATGTTTAATTTACACGGGATCAAATTACAGCAGTCGCCAGGTAGATTAGGACACAAACTAATGAGAAAACACGCTCCCCAAGAGACTTGAAAGTCTGTTCCCGTTCCCTGTTCCCTGTTCCCTGTTCCCTATTCCCTGTTCCCTGCTATAGATTCAACTTTAGAATGATGTCGTTTCCTAGCTGCTGTCTTCACGATGGAAATGATAATGCAGCACATGAGGTCTTTCTATGTTTTTACCCCCTGGGTTTGGTGAGAAATATGTGATGACCACGCTAGGAAGAATGGTGTACTATACTGCTATTGGAAAACCGTGGTTTGACACAAATGTTGAGCAATCAAGCGATAAAACATTAGTTTTCCTACACGCGTTTGGTGGTGGTTCTTCTGCTTACGAGTGGTCTAAAGTTTATCCAGCTTTTGCTGCGGATTATCGAATCGTCGCGCCAGATTTGATTGGGTGGGGACGCTCTGACCATCCGGCTCGAAGTTATAGTGTTAATGACTACATTCAAACTATTATTGAGTTCATAGAGAGGACTTGCAATGGTCCGATTAGTGCGATCGCCTCTTCACTCACTGCTGCTTTCACGATTCGCGCTGCTATTCTTCGCCCTGATTTATTCAAGTCTTTAATTTTGACCACACCAGCAGGTTTGGCTGAATTTGGACAAGATTACAGCAAGAGCTTATCTGCTCAAATTGTCAACATCCCAGTTGTAGATCGATTGCTTTACATAACTGGGGTTTCTAGCAGTTTTGGCATTCGCAGCTTTTTGGAAGAACGTCAATTTGCTCGTCCAGAACGAGTTTATCCTGAAATTGTCGAAGCATATTTGCAATCTGCTCAACAGTTTAATGGAGAGTATGCTGCTCTTGCTTTCGTACGTGGTGATTTATCTTTTGATTTATCTCAATATATAACTCAATTGACCATTCCTACTGCCATGATTTGGGGGCAAAAGTCAGAATTCACAGGACCAGAAGTCGGTCGCCGACTTGCAGACATGAATCCTCAGGCAGTTCGCATCTTTTATAACTTAGAGGATGTAGGCTTAACCCCCCAATTGGAACTTCCTGCTGTCACGATTGGGCTAATTAGGAAATTTTTACCTTTACTTGAGTCATCTGTTTGAACAGCTTTTCCTTTTTTGTAATATCATTTACACTTGCGTCGGAGTGATTCAAGATTTTACCCTTATGCTTGCCCACGATTTTCGTACAACCTCACCCCGGTTTTGTCTGACGCCAAAACCTCCCCTCCCGGCGAGTTCGGGGAGGGGTAAGGGGCATTGGTGTCAATTTAAGCTGAAAAGCATGTCATTACGTCATTTCATGCCTTATTATACTCGTCCACAATTGTCGCATAACCTCACCCCGGTTTTGTCTTGCGCCAAAACCTCCCCTCTCCTTAGTAAGGAGAGGGGGCGTGATAGCGCAGCGTGGCGGAACGCCATAGCGTAGCTTTACGGTGAATCCAGCGCTGCAGGAGGGTTTCCCTCCGTAGGCGACTGGTGAGACAGCGCTGCAGGAGGGTCTCCCTCCGTAGGCGACTGCGAACCCGAAGGGTGAACCCGAAGGGGGGTGAGGTCAAACCAACGTGGAATCAAGACTTGAAGGTTAAGTTGACACCAATGGGTAAGGGGTGGGGTCAAATCAAAGTGTAATAAAGGTTTGAACGTTAAGTGGGCACTACAATGCCCACCCTACTTAATTGGAGCGTGTATTGCACCCAAATACAAACTGCTATTGATGCGGGATTCATAGCCCGTTAACCGGAGGAATTAGAGTTGGTATCACTGCTACCAATAATTGCTTGGAAGATGTTCGATACTAAATAGAAAAAAGCTGTGAATAACAACAGGATCATCAGGCTTGCAAGACCAGCAAAGGGAGAAATGATAAACAACAGTAAGAATCCAAACATTAGAATTGATATCAATGTCTTATTCATCTTTTTTCCATTTCATAATTTTTAATTTCATTGTAATGAAGAAAAAGCTTGCCCAGTTAAATTACGCGCTCTAATAACTAAGTTTAAAATTGTTGCCATAATTAGGACAAGCCATAATAAAATTAATTTTTTTGGTTCTTCGCGCCCTCGCCCTTTAGGCGCAGGGCTTGGTTGTAATCGTCTAAAGCGCCTTTTTTGTCTCCCAAGTCTCTACGGACAAGCCCTCGGTTGTAGTAGGCAAGAGCATAGTTAGGATTAAGGCGCAGGGCTTGGTTGTAATCGTCTAAAGCGCCTTTTTTGTCCCCCAAGTCATCACGGACAAGCCCTCGGTTGTTGTAGGCGTCAGCAGTGTTAGGATTGAGGCGCAGGGCTTGGTTGTAATCGTCTAAAGCGCCTTTTTTGTCTCCCAAGTCACTACGGACATTCCCTCGGTTGTAGTAGGCGTCAGTATACTTAGGATTAAGCCGCAGGGCTTGGTTGTAATTGTCTAAAGCGCCTTTTTTGTCCCCCAAGTCATCACGGACAAGCCCTCGGTTGTTGTAGGCGTCAGCAGTGTTAGGATTGAGGCGCAGGGCTTGGTTGTAATCGTCTAAAGCGCCTTTTTTGTCTCCCAAGTCACTACGGACCTTCCCTCGGTTGTAGTAGGCGTCAGTATACTTAGGATTAAGCCGCACGGCTTGGTTGTAATCGTCTAAAGCGCCTTTTTTGTCTCCCAAGTCACTACGGACAAGCCCTCGACCCATGTAGATGTCAGCACCATTAGGATCTAGGCGCAGGGCTTGGTTGTAATCTTCTATTGCCCCTTTGTTGTCTCCCAAGTCTCTATAGACCTTCCCTCGGTTGTAGTAGGCGTCAGTATACTTAGGATCTAGGCGCAGAGCTTGGTTTAAATCATCTAATGCGCCTTTTTTGTCTCCCAAGTCACTACGGACAAACGCTCGGGCAAAGTAGTTAATAGCATAGTTAGGATTTAGTTTCACAGCTTGGTCAAAATTTTCTAATGCACCTTTCTTGTTTCCGCTCGCAGCCTGAACAAACGCTCCTGAGTAGTAGTTAGCTATAGTAGAGTTAGTTTCTGCTTGTTTATACTGATACCAAGTTGTCCCCCCTAATATCGTCATAATCGTCAATGCTGCCGCTGAGACACCAGCAATTCCCCTGAGCCTACGCGCTTTCTCTTCTCGAAGCTGGCGATCGCGTTGTTCAATACTCAGTTGAATAAAATTTTGCTCTGATGGACTTAGCTCTTCACGACGTTGCTTTAATTTTTCTTCTGCCTCTGACAGCGGCACACCACGCAACAATACTCCTTCATCTCGTTTTGTCTCTTCCCACTGATGTATGATATCCCTTAACCGCTCTTGCCAAGCTCGAAACAAACGGTCTTTTTTCATCCACTCGCGCAGCGTTTGCCATTCGCGGATTAGGGCTTCATGGACAACCTCCACTGTATCTTCCCCAGATTTCTCATCATGTCCGGTGACAACCAAACGGGCTGTGTATCCTGCTAAATCACTCACCAATCCCCAATTCTCATCTCCTACTTCTTTGCGGGTGGCGATGCGACGAGTATCCTCAGTTCCTTCCCCTGGGCGCACCAATTGCACAAAGATGCGCTGTGCAGCTTTTTGTTTTGTTTCACTCAATTTTTGGTAAACTTGCTCGGCATGATTTGCTAGCGCTTTTTTCACACCCCCGATCTCTTGGTATGCTTGATGAGTGAGTGTGCGGTTTTGCTGTAAAGACCAAAGTCGAGTCAGGGCAAATTCTAGCAATGGGAGATTCCCTGGTTCATTGCCAACATCATCTAAAATTCGTTGCGCCAATTGTGCTTCTAATTGGACTTCTATCTTCTGGGCTGGTTGTTCAATTGCTCGCAGTAGTTCCTCTCGATTCATTGCACTCAACAGTTGCGGTGTAAACTGCTGCAACGCATCTCGTAAAGGACGATAAGCAAGGACAAAGCCGTAGAAGTCAGCCCGTAAAGTGAAAACCAATGTTAAATTTTCCTGATGGATAGCTTGGAGCATCAAATCAGCAAAGCGTTCTTGTTCTTCCTTCTGACAAAGGGTATAGAGTTCTTCAAATTGATCGACAAACAGCAGCAGACGTTTACCCGGATTATGTTTCATAATACGAGATGTTATCTGCTCCAAAGTAACTAAACCCTGCTGTATATTTTTATCTAGTCCAGCTGCTGAGCGCAATTGTTGAATTTCATCAACTCCTGGCACTAATTGACGAACTAACGCAGATGCTAGATTATAAAATGGTTGGTTTCCGGGACGAAATGATTCAATCACCCAGTTTTCTGTCATACGCAGTTGGGGAATCAGCCCAGCATAAACTATAGAAGACTTTCCACTACCAGAAGGACCAATTACTCCTACTAAGGGCTGTTTTTTAACTGCTTCTACCAAACCGTTGACAAATGTTTCCCTTCCAAAAAAGAATGCTGCATCTTCTTCTCCAAATGCTGCTAATCCTTGATAGGGATTGGGTGGAATAATTTCTACCTCTGGTTGGCTGGGGATGATACTAATTTGCTCTTTTTTAAACAGAACCGGAGTTTGCTGCTCTAAATATTTTATTAAGATCGAGCAACCTAATTCATAAGCAAACTCCACCTGTTGTCCTGCTGCTAGAGCATCATAAAATGCCACAGAAAATGCTATTGCTGCTTTATCCCCAACCGCTTGGTTCATGCCAATCACATAATTGACATGTTGGCTAATAGCTTTTGCTTGCACCTCACTATAGCAGGCATTGAGAAGTACACACTCCACTCCCTTTGTGGCAAACAGCTTGAACATACTCCCGAGTGCATCTGCGGAGATTAATGCTGGCTGTCCCGTCTCATCGTCTAAAACAATACCATCTTGCCCAGCACCATGCCCACTGAAGTGAACAATCTGGGGCTGACAATCTAACATGGCTCGGTAGAAGTCACGCGATCGCACTGCCCATTTTTGCTCTAACTTGAATTCCTCTCGTTTATTAGCGCGTCGTAATCCTTCATCAATTTCCCGTACCTCTTCGTCCAGTCGTAGGCTTGAGGTACTTGTTGGATTTGCTGCCAAAATTAAAATAGTTTTGACATCGGGATTGTTACCATAGGACAGTTGCTGAGAAACCATATAATATTAGTATTAATTTCTATAAAAAGTAAAAAATATGCTCAAAAATGCTACAGGATAAACACTTATTTATAGGTGAAACCGAAATTCACTTATGCAGTGTCTAACAGTTTTCTATTTACTTGTTACCACACAATCTCTGTTCTAAATTCCGCAATAAAAGTAAAAAACATAGCTGAAAATCATTGAGTCACATTGCGTTACACCTTTGAGCCATTTGTTGTAATGGGGGGCGAGAAGTATTAATTTCTCGTGGTGGTTGTGAGCAGCGTCACCACATAAGTGTGTTTTAATCAGATCTTGTACCAGTATCAACAACGAGGCAGAGCCTCGATATCTTGTTCCCAGGCTGCAGCCCAGGAACGAGGGTTGGGAGGCTCTGCCTCCCGATTATTGAGAAATGTAGAGAATTCAATTGCGACTGCGATTGTGTTGAGTGAATTGGGCTGGCTTTAACAAAAGCATTGCGTAAACTACTTGTTTTTTTTACACATAATTTTATGATGCAACGTTTTTTCTGGAGCTTTTTACTTTTAACAGATGTCATATTTCTGACATCTTTATCCAGTGCAAAAGCAGTATCTAACAGTAGTCTCACCGTCACCATTAACGGCTTGAAAAACCAGCGTGGGCAAGTTTGTCTGAGCCTGTTTTCTGGTGGGCGAGGATTTCCCAGCAGTAGCGATCGCGCAGTGGCTGCCCGTTGCGTCAAACTAGAAAACGCTGCGCTGACAGTTAAATTTGAAAACTTAAAAGCAGGAAATTATGCGATCGCCGCCTATCATGATGCCAACAACGACGGCATCCTCAATCGCAATCCATTGGGTATCCCCACTGAAGAGTTTGGCTTTTCTCAAAACCCCAAAATTCTCACAGGTCCGCCCAAATTTGGCGATTGTGCGGTTCTAGTTGCTGGTCCACAGACCAACATTCAAATCCAATTGCTGAACTTTTTAAGCTGAAGTCAACGAGTTAAGTCACCGTTTAGGTTAATTCGGGGTGACTTGGGAATTAACGTATAGCAATCCTAAATCATTTTTAAAAATTAATCCATGAGTATTATCGAATTGCTAGAAGAACTGCGAGCGATCGCACAGCTTGGATTAAACTATTCAAAAGACATTTATGATCGCGATCGCTACGAACGACTTCTCACTCTTGCCTCGGCACAATATTCAGCACTGTCTTCCCTCCCTAGTTCAGAAGTAGAAAAGCGATTTCGCGCAGAATTGGGCTACATTACGCCGAAAATAGGAGTATCAGCTGCAATATTAAACGATCACGGTGAGTTGTTGTTGGTTCAGCGAACTGACGATAGTACGTGGTGCTTGCCGTGTGGTTGGGCTGAAGTTCGAGAAACGCCGCAGCAGTCGATGAAGCGCGAGGTGCAGGAAGAAACTGGTTTGCTTGTGGAAGTTGGTTCGTTGATTCGTCTTGGTTGTCGTATGCCTGGAGATTTTGGGCAGCCCCACACCACTTACCATCTCCAGTTTTATTGCACAGTTGTTGGTGGAACGTTGCAAGAGTCCCATGAAACAACGAATGTTGGGTATTACGATATATCCTCTATCAATAAATGGCATGCCGATCATCAGATTGAAGCTGAAGCAGCACACCAGTATTGGGAACTTTTAAAAAAATAAATGACATCGTTTCTGGTTTTTTGCTCACTCAGAGGCTACCGGATTTGATATAACTTCCTTCAATACCTCATTCATTGGATAATCTGGATTATCAAACGCGAGCGATACTTCACATCTAGTTAACGGAAAAGGTTCCAAAAGCTTGCCATTTTCATGACTTTCCAAACGCCACCAAAGAGTTTGTACAGCTATCTCTTTACCATCGACAAACTCAAAAGTGATTTCACCAATATTATTTAATCCGACAACTTCTTTGCCTTTTGCTTTCTTACCTATATAATGATGATGGTTTCTTGCCATTGCGAGGTATTGTTCCAAAGGCTGCTTGCGGTCTTGTCCTGGTAGAGGTGCTTTTACAGAATATAATTTCTGAGAATTGTAGTTTTTTGGTTGATTAATTTCTTCTGCTTTCGCTGATAAAAAATCAATCCGGTACCACCATTCAGGTTGTTTGGTGATTTGTAAGACTCTAAACCAATCGCGTTCTAGCCCTAAATTCACTTTAGCAGGACTACATTTGACTCTCCAAGGAAGATGTTGAACGGTTTGATCGACAAGAGTATAAAAACCACCAATTTCTAGAAAATTTCCTCCTTTATTTTCCCATCCTAAAAATTCTACTGTTGGGAAATATTTTAGAATCTTAAAAGGAACAAAACCTTTTGTATGCAATGAGTGGCTTCCACCGAACCCCTTGACTTCATTCTTAAGCGAACTACTCGTAAATTGGGCAACAACAAGTTCAGTCTTGACATTTTTTGAACTTTGGAAAGGACGTATTGCCGAGTATTGCAAGCGAGCTGCAAAACTATAATGAACATCACCAGATAAGATAATGACACGACTTTGGTGTGCAGGTAATGCTCGTAGTGCGAGTCTGGAAAACAACCTTTCAAATGCTGTTTCTTCTAAACCCCAAGCTTCAGGGTCAAAACCCCAAGCCGCAGCACCCAACTTCTCTGCAATCGTTTTAGCTGTCTTTTGTAAGGTTTCTAAAAACGGTAAGCCAATAACTGGGCTAGGCGCTACCACCAAAGTCACTCGTGTATTTTGTGGGCGAACAACTTTTGAGATTTGTTCATCGCAACCTTCAGCACTTAAAAGTCCGGGAAAATCAAAGTCCTTCCCTGGAAATTCCCGCCATGTGCGCGTGTCCAGAACTAAAACTTCATATTCTGGAGTCGTTACAGTATAGTGCCATTTTAAAGAACCTTCTTGATGGATGCCTCGCCTTGGCTGACTTGTTTTAATATCTGCAAAGGATGGCAAACCAACACGCAAAGCAATTTCTTGTTCGTGCTGTGGGTTTGTGCTAAAGGAAGCTGACCATGCTTCGGTGGCTTTGAGTAGTGCTTCTCCTGGCTTTCCTTGTTCAAATTGTTCTGGTGTATTTCCCCAAGCTTGGCAGATAGCACAAGCAAGTAAACCATTTTGGAGTACGCGCCGACCGAGAGGTTTATTAAGAGTGCGATCGCACCACGCAATATTTAAAAACCAGTCATCTGTAATTTCATGGTCATCAAATATCATGTATGTGGGAACATTTGCTAAAGCACGCCTAATATCTTTAATTGTTACTTGAAAATCTTGTAAATCGGCAACGTCTTCTGTAAACGAAGTTCGACTTACTTCAGATTTTTGTACATTCGGATGAACATCTTCAAATGTTGGGAAATCTTCGGGTTTCGTCCACAGGACATCACTCCAAACAAATAAATACATTGCCAAAAATTCACCCAAGGTGAATAAATGACTTTTGGCAGTATTGGAAACTCTATTAAGTTTGCTAAAACTTGCCGTCAACCCAGCAGTATGTGTTGCTAAATTATTACGCTTTCCTGGATTCAACTCTTGATAATTTTGCACATCTGGTAATATTTCTGTCCATCCCAAAAGTGTCTGGCTAGCATCTATTAACATGAAAAGTAAAGCATCAGCCACATCATCCACATAAATTTGGTCACCTGTGAGGAAGAGTTGATGCGGTCGTTTTTTTGAATCTTGTTCTAATGCTTCCCTAATCATTTTGTCCACTGACGCAAGTGCATCAAGACTTTCACCGTGAGGCTTGCGACAAGAACCGTGAATAATTCGCACATCATTTAAACGACTTGGCACAAGTGCAAAACTTGGCAAGTCATATGGGGGATATATAATATCTTGTATTGATCCTTCTGGAGTTAAGACACCGGGCTGATTCAGCGTTTCCCCATGACCAAAGTATAAATCGTAAAGATAATTTTCCCCGTGTAAGAGATTTGATGAAGTTTTAGCTGTGACAGCAACTATGTGCACAGAAGTACCACATTTTATCGTTTTTTGACTACCACTAAAAAGTCTTTTTTTCTTCGTATCGAATATTTCTAGAGTAACATTACGGCTTTCTTTCAAAGCCACCCATACAGTTACAGCATTGGGTTCAGTGCGTCGTAGAATTGGTCCAGCGAGAACAAGTGGCAGTTTGTTAATCCGTTCTCTTAGAGGTGTCCATGTCATGGATTTTCTGCCATCAATAGTACACTTTGAGCATATTTTTTCTCCAAAATCTGTCACTTTTGGAGAAAGGTTCATTCTACAATTGTAAAACCCAGCGACGAAATAAGTAGGTTAATATAAAAAAATATAAAATGCCATGTCAAGCTAAAATCCCCGTCTGCTTGATATCACAAAGCTACAACACTAACGTACTGCTTGCTCCAATTTCTCCCAGGTTTTAGGACCAGCAATCCCATCGATAGACAGTCCATAATATTTTTGGAACAGCTTAACAGCCGTTTGTGTATTATATCCAAAATATCCGTCAACATTCAGAGGCGGAGGATTTCCAGAGTTTCGTTTACGGTCAACTCGATTCAGCAAGTCTTGCAAATGTCTGACTGGTTCACCTGTACTACCTTGTCGCAGTTGAGGATGAGCTTGAGTAGACATAATTCTCCTTTGTTGAGGTTCACTCAGGTAGCTTTAAAGGAGAAAGTCATTTCCTTCCCCCCTGCAAAAGTAATAGTTGGTAGCAAAGTCAACTTATGCAGTTTTCACCAAAAAATCCAGTTTCTCGTCCTGACTCTCCATTCCAAGATAGTCTCACTGATCATTACCCGAGAACATTTAATTTTAGGAAAATGATCTCAAAGCTAAAACCCCCGTCTGCTTGGGATAACAAACAGACGGGGGTAATAACTTCTAAATCCGACGTAAAGCTAAGACACTAACTTGCTGCTTCGGTCAATTTCGCCCAGGTTTTAGAACCAACAACTCCATCAATAGTTAATCCATAAAATTTTTGGAAGTTCTTAACAGCAGTCTCAGTATTATCTCCAAATTCTCCGTCCTCTTTTAGAGGAGGAGGATTTCCAAAGTTTTTTTTGCGATCAGCCTGATTCAGCAACTTTTGCAGACGGGTGACTTCTGGACCTTGGCTGCCTTTTTTGAGAATAGGTTGAGCTTGAGTAGACATAATTCTCCTGGATTAAAATTGGGTAGAGTTATTTTGAAGGTGAAGGTTCTTTCCTTCCCCTCTGCCAAAATAGAATCACCCTTGTGACTTCGTCAATCCCCTATTCTCAATTCCTATGACTCCCCCCTCCATCCTTGCCCTTATTGATCGCGCCTACACTGAAAACTGGGAAGCGCTTGACCTAATGGGGAAGAAACTCACGGAAGTCCCGCCAGAGATTGGGCGGTTGACTCAGTTGGAATATCTTGACCTCTCTTTTAACCCCATCGCAGTGATTCCAGAGGCGATCACACAACTCACCAATCTCACCACGCTTCGCATCAATAGCTGCGATATCTCCGTTGTGCCGGACGCGATCGCCCGACTGACCAATCTCACGACGCTTCACCTCCAGGACAACCAAATCAGAGTGATTCCAGAGGCGATCGGCCGACTGACCAATCTCACGAGGCTTGACCTCTCCGAGAACCAAATCAGAGTGATTCCAGAGGCGATCGGACAACTTACTAATCTCACGATGCTTGAACTCTTTGCCAACCAAATCACCACTGTGCCGGACGCGATCACACAACTGACCCATCTCACAACGCTTCGCCTCGATAACAACCAAATCACAATTGTGCCGGCGGCGATCGCACAACTCACTAATGTCGCATGGATTTCCCTCGGTGTCAACCAAATCGCCGTTGTGCCGAACGCGATCGCACAACTCACTAATCTCACAAGGCTTGACCTCGATTATAACCAAATCGCCGTTGTGCCGGATGTGATCACACAACTCACTAATCTCACGACACTTGACCTCTCTTATAACCAAATCGCCGTTGTGCCGGACGCGATCGCACAACTCACTAATCTCACAAGGCTTAACCTCGGTGGCAACGAAATCACAATTGTGCCGGCTGCGATCGCACAACTCACTAATCTCACATGGCTTGTCCTAAAAAATAACCCCATTCAAAATCTGTCGCCTGAAATTGTTCGTAAAGGCTGGGGTAAGTATGATTGGCAAGACGGTGAACCGCAGGTAATTTTCGCCTATCTTACAAAATGTTGAATGATTTGAATCCTATTGACCTACCAATGCTGAAACACGCAGTTGGCTTCATGCCTATCTCTGAGCGTGATTGTAGTTCACAAAGTAAAACTTTGGACTCATACGAAGTTGCCAAAGATAATATTGTTACATTTCGTTATATTGAACACAACCAGGAAAATCCGACTTCTCCTAAATAATACTATCTATCGCAACTTCGTATCATGCATAAAGAATTTGGTCTATCAATCTGATTTTCCATTCCAAGTACCAACGCCACAACAACCTACCGTTTCTCCAATTTAGCAACTCGGCCTTCTAGTGCATTGACTTGCTGCTTGAGTTCTATCACCAGAGTTGCTAGTCTATCAAACATCTTCTCTCGTTCTTGCGGCGACACAGTTCTTCGAGAACGTGGAGATGGTGTAATCGTTGCGCTACCAGAAGGCGAGGATCGCCCACTTTGATTTAACTGCGCCTCAATGCGATTAACCCGCGACACCAAACGATTAAAATCCGCTTCTAGGTTATAGAAGCGAGATTCTATTTGCTGAGATAAGGCAGTGTTTGAAAAGACTGTGCCCCAAAGTAGAATAGGCAAAAATAGGGCTAATGCCATCAGCCCAATACGTTTCATGACTTTGCTACCCCTTGTAAAACTTATCCAAAGTTGCTTACATGAAGTACCTCACACACTCTACCCTCAGTTTGGTAGCAGTTGAGAAAATAACCTTTGCCAATCAATATAACTAGCAGTATTTTCTCCCTGTTTCACCTCAAATGTGACGTTAGACGCTTTCGTTTGTTGTAGCGCTTCTACACAAAGTTTAGCCACATCCTCGCGGCTGATTTTTCCTTTAATATTGTCACCTTGCTCTAAAATAAACTCCTTACCCCCGACTTCGTCAGTCAGCGCACATGGTCTAATAATCGCGTAAGGAATTCCGCTTTCTCTTAAACTATCTTCTCCCTTCAACTTCCATGTTAAAATTCCTCCTAACTGGTCATTTAATTTGACCGCTGGCGGTTCTTCATCTAAATTGATTCCAGGACGACCAGGACGAGTCACACCCGCTGAACTAACTAAGACAAACTGTGGTAAATTTGCCCCACCATAAGCTTTCATTGATTCCACTTCCAAAGCAAAACCACCAGGAGAAAATTGAGGATTTAACTCACCATCATATTCAAACTTGCTCAACATCAGTTGAAAAGAGCAAATTTTGCTTGGATCAATTTGCGGTGAATCTTTGACAGTTTTGGCACGAAATACCGCAATCATCTGGGCAAAAGGAATGCGAACATTCATCCAGGTATTAGCTTCTGTATTAAAAGAGTAACTGTAGGCAACACCATCCCATTGTGCTTCTGTACGCAGAAGGAATTTATAGCGCTTACCATCACCTTTTAAGCGCAATTCTACACCTTCGTAACCAGAGAGATTGAAGGGAGGGACAAAATTTTTCGTTCTTACAGAAGCAAAGCCTCCTGAGTTCGCAGTTGAGACATTTCCAGCAAACAAAGCTGTTTGTTCCACCAATTGGATTTGACTTTGACTCACGCCACCCATGACAACATCATCCACCGCACCCCAAATATTTTTTAATTCTGTTGATGGTTTTGTGAAATCAAAGAATAGTTTTTCCCCCGCTTTCGGCAGATATTTGGCAGCAGCTTCTACCAAGTTTTTCACACCTTGATATTCTACGTTTTCAGGGGTGTCGCCAACAATTTCTGGTTGATAAAATTTGATGCCTTGATAATACTTGGCACGTTCTGGAGTATCTCCTTCTACTGGTTGCACACGTACCGCTGTACAAGATATAACCGCTTGGATATTAGCCATAACTAGGGAATTTAAAGTTTCTGGCTTAGTAATATCTGCAACAACTAGTTCAACATTATCACTAAGAACTGACCGTGCTTTGTCGATATCTCGCACGAGTGCACGTACTTTATAACCCGCATCCAGCAGTCGTTTGACCACTCGCTGACCAACTCCACCCGTTGCACCTGCTACTAGTATCACACCCACTTGTTTTGCTCCATCAGGTATATTTTGGCTACTATTAAGACGACCTTGAATCAAATCCTGTACCCAGTTGACAAAAGGGACGACCTCAAAATAAGTCAGGGTTTGGATGAATCTGCCTAAATCCCATTGAGAGCGATTGTTGTTAGTCACGATTCATATCTTATGGCTTCTTCTATTGCATAATCATCATTATATAGTAGTCCTATATACAGGTGAAAAATTACACCAATCCTAGATAAGTCGTGAACAAAAAAAACGTAGACGCGGAGCGGCTTCCCGCAGGGTACCGCAAAGGACGCATAGACACGTTCGACGAAGTCGTTCCCGAAGGGTAGTGGCTTCCCGAAGGGTAGGACGCAAAGAAAAGAAAGAGAAGAAGAGGAGGATGTTCATATCCTATTTAGGAAGGCTGTAATAACTAATGACATTAATCATCAATATTGATATGATGAAAGCATTGGGAGTATGCAGGCAAAAAATGGCAAGCACAAAAGTGATACGCCATAATTATTTGATTTGTAGCCAACAACCTTGACCTATACGCCACCAGGCTTTAACTTGCCACTAGAAACACATATTCACGAGGGTAGCAAACTATGCTCCAGTTTCAACCTCCTGGCTTTGGACAAAAAGTCGCTCATACCTCTGTGGGGTTTATGACTTACTACACCCAAACGACTGCACCTTGGTTGATTGCTGAGACAGAAAATTTACCTCCCCTAGTTTTTCTCCATAACTTTGGTGGCGGGGCTTGTGCTTATGAATGGTCTAAAGTTTACCCTGCTTTTGCAGCTAAGTACGAGATTATAGCGCCGGACTTAATTGGTTGGGGTGAATCTGCACATCCTGTGCGAGATTACCAAATTAACGATTATTTGACGAGTATTCCAGAGTTTATTAGACATACTTGTCGTCCACCAGTAACGGTGATTGCGTCTTCATTAACAGCTGCTTTGATGATTCGCCTCGCGATCGCTCACCCTTTCTTATTTCAAGCCCTGTTTTTGGTGTGTCCCTCTGGATTTGATGATTTTGGGCAAGGTACAGGACGCAGACTTCCACTTGGAGTGATCAACATACCACTCTTGGATGATTTCATTTATACTGTTGGCGCTCAAAATGAACTGGCGGTACGCAACTTTTTACAAAGTTTTTTGTTTGCCAAACCAGAACGAGTTTCTTCAGAAATGGTACAAGCTTTCTTAGCCTCTGCAAAACAACCTAATGCAAAATTTGCAGCCTTGGCATTTTTACAGGGTAAGCTTTACTTTGATTTGAGTTTGTATATTCAACAATTGACTATTCCTACAGTGATATTGTGGGGTGAAAAGGCACAATTTACCAATGTTCAGCTAGGACAGCGTTTGAGGAAGTTAAATACCAATGCAATTCGTGATTTTCATACAATTCCAGATGCAGGAGTCTTACCCCATTTGGAAAGACCTGAGGTTGTGATTGGTTTGTTGCAACAGTTTCTAGATCTTCAGAACATAAATTAAGTTATTTTTAACACTCTTTATTTGCTGATCATGCAACAAGAAAAACAAACTATACATCAAGAAATTTTACTCAAATCAGGCACTTTGTGGAAACGTGTTCAAGAACAGACTGAATACGCTTTACAATGTGGGGCGTTGCTGACAATACCAACAGAATTTGAGTTCATAGAGCAAGATGGTGTTCGCTTCTTAGTGCGAGTTTTATCTAACCTGGCTCGCAAAGATGCTGTTAAGCAAAAACGACAAACACAAACTTCCTCCACTCAAGAATTTAATCCTTTTCTTCCTTACGAGGAGGATTTGTTTGTTGCAGATATTTCTCAGACACACGTATGTATCTTAAACAAATTTAACGTTGTTGACAATCACTTGCTGATCATCACTCGTGCTTTTGAGGAACAGGAAACTCTACTCACTGTGCAAGATTTTGCTGCAATGTGGGCGTGTCTAGCTGAGTTTGATGGTTTAGTCTTTTACAATGGTGGCAAAATTGCAGGTGCTAGTCAGCGACACAAGCATTTGCAACTGGTTCGACTTCCACTCATACCCAACGAGTTACAGATACCGATTGAACCTCTGTTGGCATCCGCTCAGTTTCAAGACTGTGTTGCCACCATACCACAACTTCCTTTTGTACACGCCTTTACAAGGCTAGATCCTCTTTCGGTACAGTCTCCATTGAAAGCGGCTGAAGTCACACTCTCGCAGTACCGCACCCTACTACACGCTGTCGGCTTAGAAAACAGTGGAAGACAATCTGGTGCTTACAATCTTCTGGCGACAAGGGAATGGATGTTGATTGTAGCGCGATCGCATGAATCTTTTGAGTCCATTTGTGTCAACTCATTAGGATTTGCAGGTTCGGTTTTCGTACGAAACGAGCAACAAATGCAGATTATCAAAGATATTGGACCTATGACCCTATTAGAGAAGGTCGCTGTGGCAATAAAATAGGGAGTCACAAAATAACGAACCGCAGAGGACGCAGAGGACACAGAGGAATAAGAGTTTCAGAGGTATTTTACGTAAGTCCTGGAGTAGTTAGACCGCTTTAAGTCACAGAAATCACTCTAGCACTGCGATCGCGTTCCTATCGAAAAATGATCAGCGAATTATCAAAAGCACTAGTTCTTTATATGCGCCTAATCACACTTTCTAGGTAAGCGTCGATTCGCTGTCTAAGCAATTCAGGAGCGATAACACTGAGACCAAAGTCCTGCCATGGCTTATAAAAAGTTGGCTGCGGCAGGCTCATATCAAGTATTGAATCTATATCCCAGTAAGGGTGATAATCGAACTTAACGGAAATTGCAGTGTATGCATCTAAAAATTGATCTGCCGCTGCAAAACCAAACATCAGAGCTAGATTGGTTCTACAATGTGCCACATCAACCCCTGCTGGTCCCTGGCAGGCATTGATCCAATCCACAATGCCACTCACTGTGCCCCCATGCCACAGAACATTGGCAGGGTGGTAGTCACGATGGATGAAAACTGGCTGCTCGGCAGGTTCTGAACCAAGCAACAATTCGATGGCACGTTCCCAAACACGGGGAATCGTAGTCCACTTCGGTGGTGCCAGAGTCGCTTTTTCTACCCAACTGTGAAATAGCCACGGAAAGCTATTCGCTGTGTGCTGGTGCAGCAAAGCCAGTTGTTTAGCAAGATCGTTCAGCCATTGCTGAAAGTTTGCAGGGCAAAGCTCGACATTTCCTTGGAGATACGACATGAGTACTACTGGCGCACCGAAACCTACATCATTAGTGGAGTAAGCTACGAGCTTCGGGACTTGGAGACCCGTCTTCTGTGCTTCTTCCAGCGCAGCCGCCTCGTGATGAGCAAGGTCAGATTCCTCCGCAAGCCATTCTTGATTGTCAAGTACACGCAAAACAAACCGTTGAGGATTGAAGTCACGTGAGCAGTGAATCAGGAAAACCGAAGAAGAGGTTGAACCTTTCATCTGCACCACATCGAAATGGCAGTGAGGGATGCTGATCGATTGGGAAAGCCATTCGTGAGCATCTTTACTGTAGGTCATACGTAATTCATCTTCTATTTATCGGTCAATCCAAAGCCGTTTGTATCACTTCCACTCCCCGCGACGGTGGTGAGCTGCTTGCGTCAACAAAGACTCAGCAAATGCGATCGCCTCCTGCGCCGATTTCCCACCAGCTAACTGTGCTAGTTCTTCTCGACGCTTGTTTAAATTATCCAGGCTTGTGACTCGCACAACCGTACGCTGTTCGGGATGTCCGTTGTTTGTTTTGTCACCTGGTTCGAGGGTGATAACTTGCTTATCGACTCGGAAATGTCGGTCTGCCATTGCTGCAACTAAGGGCTGGTGTGTCACACATAATACTTGAGAGCTTTGACCTAACTGATGCAATTTTTCCGCAATAGCTTGTGCGACACGTCCAGAAACCCCAACGTCAATTTCATCAAACACCAGTGTCGCATTCTCATCAGCTTGAGAAAAACAAGTTTTGAGCGCCAATAAAAAGCGGCTCATTTCACCGCCGGAAGCAATTTGTGTTAACGGTTGCAGGGGTTCTCCTGGGTTCGGACTAAACAAAAAGGTTATTTTATCTGCTCCCGTTGCGGTTGGGGAAGTTGGTACAATCTCAACTTGAAACTGTACCTTTTCCATTGCCAAAGGTTTGAGTTCCCTGATCAGTTCTGCTTCTAGAACAGCCGCAGTGGTACGCCGCAGCAGAGTTAACTTCTGACAAGCTTCAGTCAGCTTTTCCCAACAAATATTTTCTTGTTGTTCCAGACTTTCGATTGATTGGTCGCTATTATTAAGTTCAGCCAACTCTTCTTGGATGCGTTGGTAATAAGCGATCGCCTCAGTCAGAGTCGAACCGTACTTACGACAAATTTGCTTTAATTCCTGAATACGCTCTTCTACTTCCTCTAAGCGCTGCGGATCGGCTTCCAAATTTTCCCCGTAGGTATTAATTTGTCGTCCCACTTCTGCCAAGGTTGCTTGAGCATCTCTGACCATATCCAACAGCGGTTGCAGTTCGGTATCGTATTCTACCATGTGGCTCAATGTCGTTTCACTGTCTCCGAGCAAGTCTCCTGCTGCTGGAGTTTCAGCATCATTTTGGTACAAAGCTTGGTAAACTTTGTAACTCATTTGTTGTAAATCGACGACATGATTGAGGCGTTCTCGCTCTTGCAAAAGCTTTTCTAATTCATCAGGTTCAGTAAGATTTGCAGTTTTGAGTTCCTGTACTTGATATGTTAGTAAGTCGAGTTGTTGCAGGCGATCGCGTTCTGATGTCCGGCGTTTTTCTAGGGCTATATGCGCTTTTTGATACTCACTAAAACCCAAGGCGACAAGTTGTCGCTGCTGGATCTCTGAATCGCCACCGTACATATCCAACCACTCGCGGACTTGAGCAGATTGTCCCACTTGTACAGTTTGCCCTTGAGCGGTGATTTCCACCAAGCGTTCTCTGAGTCCGGACATCAACGCTCGATTAACCAACACTCCATTAACGCGCGATCGACTGCGAATATTACTTGAGGTAGCTGCAATTTCTCGGCTAATAATTATAAAATTATCTTCGATTAAATCTATTTCTTGTTCGCTCAACCAGGCGGCTAATCCTAAGTTAGAGCTAAACGTCGCTTCTACCATTGCCCGAGTTGTACCACTGCGAATCACACGACTGGATACTTTACCACCCAATACAGCATCTATCGCATCTAAAATAATCGACTTTCCCGCGCCGGTTTCCCCTGTCAAAACATTAAGTCCTGTCCCAAATTCCAGTTCTAATTGGTCAATCAGGGCAAAATTTTCTATTCGCAATACAGACAACATTAAGTCAAATTCTCCATGAGGACAGACGCCGGATTCATTTCATTTGTGGGAAACTATAAATCAACGGTTAGCAGTTAGGAATATCTCATACCATCGGACGAGTACGACCAATTGAAGTGTACCAAATTTAGTTTAGTTCATGAAGTGTAAATTGTGCTGAGGATATAGTTCTTCAATTGAAAAATAGATTGTAGCGAAGAAGTTCTAGTCTCTAAATTTCTCTTTCTCCACCGTTTCTTAATAGAAATTACAGATTGAGACCAGAAAAAGTTACAATAATTAATAAAATAAATTAAATGCTATGGTAATGCGACATGAATGCTAAGACAACTCCCCCTACTTCCCAATTTACAGAAGACAGTCGCGTAAGCACCTCTAACCCAGGTAATGTGTCCAATGCTGAACGAATACCTGAAAATAGTGCGATCGTCGAAGTTGTTAGCTTACCAACTTTAGACGAAACCCAAGTGGTGGTTACGAGAAAAACTGAGTCGCAAGCAATACGTTACAATCCCCAGGAGATTTCAGCGCATTACCAAAAAAGACCCCTGCAAGTTTTCCGGCGGATTATCACAGTTTTGACATCAACTGTGAGCTTTGCAACGGGGTTGTGGTGGGATAGCAAGCGGGGAGTTGTTGTTAAAAATGACCTAAGGCGAGCAGTTAAGTTGCGAGAATTGTTGACTAAGCTGGGACCCGCTTACATCAAAATTGGACAAGCTTTATCCACTCGACCGGATTTGGTTCCTCCCGTCTATTTGGAAGAACTGACTCGATTGCAAGACAAGTTACCAGCTTTTCCTAACGAAATTGCTTATCGCTTTATTGAAGAAGAGTTGGGATTACCTCCCGAGGAGATTTACGTAGAACTCTCTAGTGAACCAATTGCTGCTGCTTCCTTAGGTCAAGTTTATAAAGCTAAGCTAAAATCTGGTGAACAAGTCGCTGTTAAAGTCCAACGTCCAGACTTGAGAGAAAGTATTACCATTGATTTGTATCTTTTACGCAAACTCGCTGCATGGGCGAAGAAACAATTTAAACGGGTGCGGAGTGACCTTGTTGGTATTCTTGATGAATTAGGCGATCGCATCTTTGAAGAGATGGACTACATTCACGAAGGAGAAAACGCTGAGCGTTTTTACCAGCTTTATGGTCAGATGAAAGATGTCTATGTGCCAAAAATTTACTGGGAATACACCAATCGTCGGGTTTTGACGATGGAGTGGATTAATGGCGTTAAATTAACCGAGACAGAAGAACTTCGCAATTTAGGTATAAATGCTCGTTATTTGATAGAAGTTGGTGTACAGTGTTCGCTACGTCAGCTGCTGGAACATGGATTTTTCCACGCGGATCCTCACCCAGGTAATTTACTCGCGACATTTGACGGGCAATTGGCTTATCTCGACTTTGGGATGATGAGCGAGATTCAGCCACAGCAGCGTTATGGTTTGATTGAGGCGATCGTCCATGTTGTCAACCGCGATTTTGACGGCTTGGCAAAAGACTACGTCAAGTTAGATTTCTTATCCCCAGAGACAGATTTAACACCAATTATTCCAGCTTTTGCCAACGTATTTGCTGATGCTCAAGGAGCCAGTGTAGCTGAGTTAAACATCAAAAGCATCACTGATGACCTCTCAGCTTTGATGTATGAATATCCTTTCCGTGTACCACCATACTACGCTTTGATTATTCGTTCATTGGTAACCTTGGAAGGAATTGCTATCTATATTGATCCTAATTTCAAAGTCCTCAGCGAAGCTTATCCTTATGTTTCTAAACGTCTGTTAACCGATCCAGCGCCGGAATTAAGAGCATCCTTGCAAGATTTGCTGTTTAAAGAAGGTAAATTCCGCTGGAATCGTTTAGAAAATTTATTACGTAATGCTCGTAATAGTCAAGATTATGACTTTAACTTAGTCACAAATCAAGCACTAGATTTTTTGTCTTCTGAACGCGGCGCTTTTATTCGAGACAAACTGGTGGACGAAATTGTGAGAGGAGTCGATGCTTTAAGAAAAAATGTTTTGCACAACTTTACTTACTTACTGCGCGAAAGAGTTGGAATCACAGCAGTCAATGAAACTCCTGGTGCGAGTATCGAACAAGAACAAACCTTAGAGCATATCAAACGTATTTTGAATATTCTCCAACAAACTCGTGGTTTTGACGCAACACAACTCGTACCTCAAATTACTCAGCTATTGTTCAATCCAGCAGTACAGCGTTTAAGTCAACAATTCGCCAACCAGTTGGCACAAAAAGCTGTAGCAAGGTTGATTCGGCAATTGTTGACATCATCAGAAGTGGATAGCGTTCAAGATAGTCATTTGCCTCAGCCTAAAAGGTTATCTTTACCTGCTAGGTGAAAATTACCATGACTTTAAAATAGAAGGCCGTCACCCTTAAAGTCGCCTATTCCTGTGATAATCTATCTTATCACAGGAAAAATGCAATCATTGCCTGAAAAAACAGTAATAATGAGGCATTAAAGAAGGTAGAAATTTTATTGTTATCACAATAATTATTTGGAGCGCGTACATTTTGGTTCCAATTCTACTCGCATGCGGTGTCTGCCTGGTCGCCACAACCCTTTAGAAGAGTGACTATACTAGACTATATCCGTGCCAAAGCAGCTATCTTGGATAGCTTTTCTTTATCCAGCCCTTCCAGTTCGTTCAGATGGAGCCAGCCTTCCTTGACCAATCCAGCAAAGACAAAGAGCAGAACAGGATATTGGTAGTCGTACTTACCCTCGACTTCATGCCTTCTAGCACTCAAGAAATCGTGTAACCGCCAGAGATCACTCAACTCCACGAGTGTACTTGCTTGTTCTCGAACTTGTTTAAGCAAAGCCTCAACTTCTCGCTTGTAGGCTTGATCAAAGGCAGCTCGAGCTATATTTTTTTCAGTGTCAGTCCATTCAGCTTCACTCACTTGCATAACTCAATCTGAAATTTGTGCGATAGTTAGTTGGTTAGGATTGTTTTGTTTGCTTAGAGTAATTGAGCGCTCTTGGTTAACAGAGCGCTCCCCACAATAGTTAGTGATTTACTCTGCGCGCGAGTCTTCCTATCTCGCCAGATTCATAAGCTCTTTGGGAGAGGCTAACAAGTCAATGGCTACGAAAAAGATCTTGCCTTCAGAATTGATCAAGAACCGCCAAGCCATATTCATGCCCACTGCTGCGCCAAACCAGGGGGTCTGAACCTTGCCTGTAACTTTCACTTGAGTGTAGCCATCGTCTGCAGGTTCAGCGACACCGCGCTCTGGCACCAACTTGAGGTTCTGACACTCTTCTCGGAAGAACCGCAGGATTGCATCTTTGCCAATGATCGGTCTTTGAAAGGGAGGTTGCAAAGCACCGTCCGCCACGAACAGCTTAATTAGTTCATCAAAATCATTTGCATTCAAGTTGTCCATGTAGTTCAACACTGTTGGGTTGTCCAGACCTTCAATGGTGACTTTAGTACGCTGAGACTTTTCTTTAGGCACGACCACGGGTTCAGAAATTCTGGCATAGTCGCCTAGTTTACTTGCATCAAACCCCATGTCCACAACCGAGTTTCGCAGGACGGTGATCTGTTGTCCTTGATCCAGGTTTTTGAGGGTTTCCAATACGGCAGTAGCATTGGCTGAAAGCTTATAGCCAGCCGGAATTGGCGCGACAGTGCCTTGCTCCATCCATTCCGCGAGCTGATTCCAAAAACCTAGCTTAATATTAGGCGACCAAGTAGCATAGGTGCGGCAAATAGGTGTATCTGCGTGGTTTGCCAGATCACACATAACCTGACTTTGCTCGTCAAAGGTCATTTGCTTGATTTGGTTCAGGATTTGTTCGGCAAACTGCATTCTGGCTGCACCGGGAGCTGCAACTGTGACGGTTTTGCCCATCTCCAGGAAAGCGAACCAGGTCCATGCCAGTTGATCTTCGGCACTGAGTTGGTTGAATCGTGCAGTCAAAGCCGGTACTGCATCAGCCGATAATGTACCGGGAAAAATACCACGGGCGGAATCGATAGTAATTGCCATGTTGAGGGGTACCTCGCTAAGTTTGTAACTGACTAAAGATCAAACAATATGTCTCTGGAGATACAGTTTTGCTCTCCAGTCATTAAATTATCACAAAATGTTAATTTTTGTAAAGAATCTTTAATATTAAAATCGAAAACTTAGTTTCGTTGGTAGCTGTAATACTTGAGAAATCGGCGCGGAGAGTGAACAATGCTTTTTTGAACCAAGTGCTTCTCCTTAATATATGATAGGTTTCTTGACAGATTAAGGTAAAGAGGTTTTCATTTATAGTTGATTCCTCTGGGTCCAAAGCAAGCCATGATCGGGTTAGTGCTGCCATAGTTCGCTTAGGGGTTGGTGACACAAAGTCAGCGGCAGATGATCTCCTCCACCAGACGCTACTTTGTAAGTCCCAAAGGGACACGCTTGCGCGTATCTCCTGCACAGACGCTGCTTTGTAAGTCCCAAAGGGACACGCTTACGCGTTCGCGTTCGCGCAGCGTGTCGCTTTGCGACTCAGCGTCTCTGAAAGAGATACGCTCGATTCGTGCGCTTGCGCTTACGGGTAAGAAGCAACAACCCGAAACGTGCCGCCCCTGAAAAACAAGCCAGCTTTTGTTTTGTTGTTCGCGTAGCGTGTCCTCCGGACACTCTGTCGGCGAAGCAGGGTACTCGTTCTAGTACGCTCGTGCTTGTTTTTCTACGTGTAAGACCAGGGTCTTACCGGGCGTATCATCCGGCAATTCCATTAGCGCAGGTCATTAATGATGTCAGGACTGTCAAAATCTTTGGTGTTTCGGTTGAGAAAACACGCGACTGTGGGTGAATGCTGCAATCCACATTAGCTTATCAGGCTCTAATTGATGATATATTGACATTGTATTAAATTCTCATACTTAAACATTCCACACTGATAATTTAGGTTCAAAAACTTTCATGACTAAAGCTGTTTATATCCAAGATAGTGACTTTGATAATCTTTTAACCTCTTCGGGACTTGTGGTAGTTGATTACACAGCCTCTTGGTGTGGTCCATGTAAGTTGATTAGTCCTTTCATCGACGAATTAGCAGAAAAATATGAAGGTCGTGCCAAGGTGGTGAAGGTCGATCTCGATCACAACAAAGAAAATGCCAAAAAATATAATATCAAGAGTATTCCTGCCGTGCTGATTTTTAAAGATGGCGAAGAGCTAGAACGTCTGGTTGGCAAGGCTTCCTATGAAACCTTCAGTCAAGCGCTAGAGAAATACCTTTAGGTTAAACGGCTACTCCGGGCGCAAGTCGCCGAATTAACGCAGATATGAGGATGTGCGATACGCTCTGCGTTAAGCCAAAGGTTTAACGCGGGAATTTCTCTTCCTCTGTTTTAACAAAACAGAAATAAAATTTGGATTTCAGAAGTCACCTGGAGCAGGAAAGCCCTCAGGCTTTTTTAAGCATACGGTGATTTGCGTTATTTCACGCAACTGCCAGAGGTTGTATGTTTTAAAATATACAACCTCCCCCAAACGTTATCGCAGTAGTATTTGTAGCGGTTTTCCACAACGCTTTGTTGATTCAAATTTCAAAGCTTTGATATAGCCAGTCACTCGCTAGCCCCTAAGGGGCAAAGCTGGCCGGGGGGATTTCCCCAGATAATTGAACTACGCCACAATTCGCCAAGTCAAGGTATAATCTGCGCCACCTCGATTAAACTTACCAGTCATTTCTCCTTGCCCGGCTTGGCCGCTGCTAGCGGTGACGCTGCCAATAAGATCATCATTGTTAAAGATACCTGTGTCTTTGTCATACAGTTTAATTTCAGCAGTGCGATCAAAGATGATATTAGAAATATCTCTCAAGTCTTTACCTTCTGCTTCCTTGATGCTATTTACGCCTCCAACCTGCTTACCGTTAATGACAAAGTAAACCTCATCACTGCCAAGTGTATCTTCGGTTTTTTCGCAGTAAAGAGAAATGAGTTCTAAACGCGCCATATGTTTATCCAATAATTTCTGTTCCAACGTAGCATAGTATCCTGGAACCGTGATGCTTGCTCGCCTCAATGCTATTTTAAAAACGTGCGTATGCGCTTTTACCGTAGGATAGCCATATTCTCCGTAACTCGGGAAACCCAGTTTCCGTAAACCGATTTTCCTAGTTTAGGTTTGTGTAGATAAAGACAAAGACAAATAGCGATCGCTTTGGCGATCACTTGCCCCTACCATAATACAGGTTGAGTCGAAGCATTACTGGGATTCGGCTACCAACGAATCGCACTTAACCCCTTTCTCCGTTAACTGAACAGTATTGGGAAGGAGTGGAGTGTTACGAAAGATCGGATATTGGGCATCAACCTGATGAGCTTTTTTGACAATCCTGTTAAATAAGAAGTTAGTCAGCTTTAGTTCCCTAAAAGTCTTTTGTGGATCAGACAGATGGGTTGTTGGCAGCTGTTGCCCCATTTCTTTGAAAACTAGACCAATCGGCACATTGATTTCATCCTGGAGTTTGAGACAACGGATGAACAACGGACTGCTAGCGGCAATCACCGATCCAACACCTCCCCGAACTTGTCCCCATCCGATGTAATACAGTCCCTTGTAGTCGTCGGGAAACGCTCCACCATAACATTTGACGACTGATCCTTCGACGCGCTGAAGTTCCTGAGGTAAGAAGGAATAAGCAACATCATAACCGGTTGCACAAACAATTAAGTCAAATTCCTCACAACTGCCATCGATAAACTCGACTTCCCAACCATTAAGCTGACGCACAGTAGGTTTGGGAATAATACGACCATGTTTGATGTAGTAAGGCACCTCATTGTTTATAGTGGGGTGTTTATCAAAAACTTGATGGTTCGGTTTGGATAGACCATACTCTTCGTGCTTGCCGAACGTCAAACGCATTATCCCGTATGCCGTCAGTCGCTGAAACCATTCTGGCATCCACCATTGCAATAGATCGACGAACGGAACTCCAGCAAATGTCTTAGGGATGAACCATACCGATTCGCGCATACTCAACACACACTTGGCTCCTACCCGAGCTGCTTCTGCCGCAATGTCACAAGCTGAGTTCCCGCTGCCGATAACCAGAACTCGTTTGCCACGAAGCATTTCGGGTCGTTTGTAATCTTTGGAATGAATAATCTCTCCGTTAAATTCTCCCTTTAATTCGGGAAAACGTTTGCACCAGTGATGCCCGTTGCACACTAACACCCCTTTATAAATTCGTTGTTTGCCATCAGTGAAAGTGACTTCCCAGAGATTGTTTTCAATCGGTCGCACGTAATTAACGCTACGATTGAGTTCGATATGCTGACGTAAATCAAAATGATTGGCAAAAGCATTCAGATAATCCCGCATGTTTTGAGCGCTGGGGAAGTCGGGATAATCATCTGGCATGGGAAAATGAGTAAATTGAGTAATTTTGCGCGATGAGATGATATGTGCGGTTTCGTAAACACCGTGATACCAATTTCCGCCGATGTCATCACTAGCATCGACCTGATCGTAAGGAATACCAGCACCCTTGAGTGCCTCAGCCATACCCAATCCGACAAAACCAGCCCCAATAATCAGATGTTTGTGAGTAGTATCGACCATAGATTTTTTACATGAATTAAGAAAACAAGGAGAGTTTGCGCGTTAAACAATCCAGCAATGATAGGCGACCTTACAGCTATTTTCAGTTAATTGAACGACAGATTTTCGCAGAAGCTGTTGTATGCCCATACTCATCAACAATCATGTTTCAACCTTAGTTTAGTGAGGAGTGGAAAACCCAAAAGTCTTAGAGTGATTGAGATAGGACGAAATGGACGAAATCCCTCTAAGGCGGGCGTCAGGTGTTACGGATAGTCAGATTTACTCAATAGATGCAAAATAGAGTTATGATAAAATACGGTTACTTTATCGATCTATAGATTTTTAGATTGTAAAAGCTATAGAAAAACTTGAGTTTCTATCAGCTTCAGTAAAATTGCTGATACTTTGAGGGATTAGGCAGATGACATTATCCACAACTTTGAATTCTACATTAAGTCAGATCCACATCAGGATTCCTCAGCACTACCATCGTCAACCAATTGTCTCGCGATTGATTTCTCGTTACGATTTAATCATCAATATTACATGTGCTTTTTTAGAAGCTCATGCAAAAGATGACGGTTGGTTTAACCTAGAAATTCAAGGAGTTTCAAGAGCAGTAGAAGCAGGTCTTGCCTATCTTCAAGAACTAAATATAGAGATTGTGCAGTTAGATATCAAAAGCATTGCCCAAGAAAATCAGGAAAAGAGCAAGATTTTATGTAACAATCACAATTTCAGTGACATCATTGACGATAATGACAAAAAAGCTGATTCCAATGTCGTAGAAGGACAAACTACTCGTGCTAAATTTCAAGTTTGTATTCCTCAAAACTATCAGTCTTACCCAGTTATTGCAGGGCTTGTTTATTGTTATGGATTAACTGTTAACATTTCCGGAGCAGTATTAGATACCAACCCAGAAAATGACGGTTGGTTTGATTTAGAGGTTTGGGGTCGGCGTCAGCAGATTGTGTTGGGCTTAAGATATTTAAAAGAATTAGGCTTACAAATTTGGTTGTAATTCTTGCCGAAAAGATATCACCAGTTCATTCAATGCTGCCATATCAATTAAGAATGCATCATGACCGTGAATTGACTTCAGCCACTTCAGTTGAGCATGAGGTATGAAATCTGCCAGTTCTTGCTGTTCTGCTGGGGGATAGAGGATGTCAGAATTAATTGCGACGACTAACGCGGGCTGTTTGATGCTTTGCAGAGTGGATTTATAATCTTGAGTACGAGCAACATCATGGCTATCCATTGCATGGGTAAGTGTAATGTAAGTATTGGCATCAAATCTTTCTACGAGCTTTTGACCTTGGTACTGCAAATAGCTAGCGATCGCATACTGCCCTTGGCAGGACGATTCATCATACTGCCGCCCAAAGCGTGCTGTAAAACTTTCCCAAGAACGGTAAGTACTCATTGCCATCATCCGCGCTACTGCGAGTCCTTGAGTTGGCGGTTGTTCAGCTGTGTAGTTCCCGCCTTGCCAATGTAAATCGGCATAAATTGCTTGTCTTTGGGCTTCGCTCAATCCGATACACCAAGCAGAATGTCTTCCAGGGGCAGCGATGGGTGCGATCGCCTTTACCTTTTCTGGATACAACAACGCCCACTCCAAGACTTGCATCCCACCCAATGAGCCGCCAATCACTAACTCCAGAGATTGAATTCCCAGGTATTCTATGAGTGCAGCTTGCAAGTGAACCATATCCCGGATTGTGATTTTTGGAAATGATGAGCCATAGGCAACTCCTGTTTTCGGGTTGATGGAAATCGGTCCAGTAGTCCCGTAACAACTCCCCAGGATATTGCTGCACACAATAAAATCGTGAGTGGGATCGAGTGCTTTCCCCAAACCTAACAAAGGTTCCCACCAGTCATCAGCATCAGCTGAACCAGTTAAGGCATGACAAACCAGCACCCCATTGTTGCTTTCTGGGTTTAACTCTCCCCAAGTACGGTAAGCGACTTGAACCCCAGTTAATACTTCACCATTATCCAACTCAAACGGCACCGAAAGCTGGTAAAACTGGGTTTGCGGTGAGATGAAGTCTGAGTAGTTCATGTTTCACTTGCACTAAGTTGCCCAAATGCCTGCTCAAAGTCCTCTTTAATATCGTCAATATGTTCAATTCCTACTGACACCCGCACCAAATCAGGTGTCACACCTGCTGAAACCTGTTCGGTATCGCTGAGTTGCTGATGGGTTGTGGAAGCAGGATGAATCACTAGGGTTTTTGCATCACCAACGTTTGCCAAATGACTCGCCAATTTCACATTATTGATAAAAGCTCTACCTGCTTCTCGTCCACCTTTAATCCCGAAGTTCAGAACTCCCCCAAATCCATGCCTCAGATATTTTTTCGCTCGCTCATGATACGGGTGATTGGGAAGCCCCGGATAATTCACCCATGACACCTGTGGATGCTCCTCCAACCACCGAGCCAATTCCAGGGCATTGCTCACATGGCGATCTACTCGCAGGGAAAGAGTTTCTAATCCTTGCAATAAAAGAAAGGCATTAAATGGACTCAAAGCTGGACCAAAATCTCGTAGCCCTTCTACCCGTGCGCGAATAATGAAGGCAATGTTTCCAAAAGAACCACTTGGACCAAACACCTCTTGGAAATTCAGCCCATGATAGCCGGGGGCTGGCTCAGTAAATACAGGAAATTTGCCGTTACCCCAATCAAATTTACCAGAATCGACAATCACGCCGCCAATAGAAGTACCATGTCCACCAATCCACTTAGTGGCAGATTGCACGACAATATCTGCACCATATTCAATCGGTCGAGCTAAATATCCGGCAGCACCAAAGGTGTTATCTACAATTAGAGGAATGCCATTTTCATGGGCAATGTGAGCTAGGGCTGCAAAGTCTGGAATGTTGAACTGGGGATTGCCAATGGTTTCAATGTACAGTGCTTTTGTGCGATCGTCGATCGCCTGACGGAAATTTTCCGCCTCATCTCCCTCTACAAACTTGACATTAATACCTAAACGTGGTAACGATACTTTAAACTGGTTATAAGTTCCGCCATACAAGAAACTGGTAGAAACAATATTATCTCCAGCTTGAGCAATGGTACTTAACGCCAAGAATTGCGCCGCCTGACCGCTAGAGGTCGCTAACGCTGCTACACCTCCCTCCAGAGCAGCAACTCGCTTTTCAAATACATCTGTTGTCGGATTCATGATCCTGGTGTAAATGTTACCAAACTCCTGCAGGGCAAACAACCGTGCTCCGTGGTCGGCATCATTAAAAACGTAGGAAGTCGTTTGGTAAATTGGTACAGCACGGGCATTAGTTCCGGGAGCAGGTTCTTGTCCAGCATGAACTTGCAGAGTCTCAAAACGATATTGGTCTGACATAGATAAATTGTGTAGAGATTATATATTACAGGTAGTACTTGAGGTTATCAACAGTAAGTTTATCAATTTATCGTATTTTAATTCACATTCTACGGATATGGACATGTCCAGAGCGCAAGAGACTTTTTTCCTCCAAAAGAATATTCTTTAGTGAAAAGTCTGGAAAGTAAAAATCTCGGACTGTAGCTTAATTTCTTTGTGGTTTTATATTTGCAATTATTTTTTAGCTTCTTGGCATTCTTTTTTAAGAATGGAATATAGATTCAAATCATCAAATTTCCCTCTGATAAATGTGTATTCTCGTTTGACACCTTCAAGCTGCATACCAACCTTTTCCAAAATTCGCATAGAAGCAACATTATCAGGTAAACAGACTGCTTGGATGCGATTCATTCCTAACTTGGCAAAACTAAAGTCAATAATCTGCTTTACAGCCTCAGTCATCAAACCTTTACCCCAATATTTTCTGTTGCTGGCATAGCCTAACTCAGCACAAGCGTTTCTGAAACTGTAATCGCCTAAGCCAATTCTACCAATCATCTTTCTCTCGGTTTTTAATTCCATTGCCCAGACAAAATTTTCTCCTTTGTTGTATCCTTCTATTACCTCAGCAAGGTCTTTTTTGCTGTCTTCAATTGAATGAAATGGTAGCCAAAGACCAAAACTAGCTATTTCAGGATCACAAGCATATTCATACATATCTGCTGCATCTTCCATGCAAAGTTTCCGCAGTGTCAAACGTTTGGTTTCAAGGGTAGGAAGATTTTTGAAAATATCTACTGGTGACATAAAAAATATACTTAATAAAGCTCTGAGGTAAAGGTTAAGAATGAGCAATTCTTAAATCTTTTGTTTTGCCTTAGATTTTCAAGCTTGGAAAATACAAATCTTAGTCGTTGAAGAAAGATTTCTCTTGCACCAGCTATTATCTAATTCTCCCATCAATGACTGTCTCACTCTAAGGGAAAACCTGAACAAAACGCGCTCATGATTTTAGTTCATGAGTGGTGTGGTGCGATACGCTCGCTGTCTTGCCTCCGGCTTATCGCTTCTTAAAGGAGCGGAATCGCTGGATTGGCCTGCTGTAGGTGCGCGACGAGCTTCTGCAAGGCCAGCGGTCCGATCCCCCGACCTACGCTCTTTTCCTCGCCGATAAGGATGTCGATATCTACCGAGTTTTCGGGGATATCGTGCAGCCCGACCGAGTCCAGTACTTCGCGGGAGACAACTTGCCAGCGCAAGTAGCCAACTTGAGCGCTATCCGCAGCGATCAGCGCTCGCTCACCGCCAGTAGGTGGATTGATAGCCCAGTCAAGGTGCTCTTGGGGTTCGGCGTACCAGCGTGCAACATGCGGCGCGACTAGCCAGCGTGAAAGCAGCGCGGCGGCACCGTCAGCAAAGGGAAGAAGTGTGACCATAGATACCATGAGTGAAACCTGCTGATAAGCAGGCGCGAGACTTCATACCGTTTCACTTTAAGGTTGATACAAATAGCAGAGGAGCTTCAGGTGCATCAGGTGCACCTGGAGAAAGAATTAGAGACCAATCATTTGTATCAAGCCCGATCGTGAAATGGTATAGCTATTTATTATACGAAAAGTTGCCAGACAAGCAGGGCGTTAAAAACCCTGCTCAGTGTAGTCTTATATGTTTCCGTGTTGCGGTGTCTTCTTCAAAGAACGCCACCCCTTAATCTCGCTTCGCGAGAATTCAAAGGAGGGAATAAACCGCTGCGCTAACAAAATTCAAAGGAGGGCTACGCCCCGCTAGCCCCGTAGGGGCGCTAACGCAAACGCTAACAAAAATAAGATTTTTCATTTTGAATTTTGAATGTTAGCGTAGCGTGCCGTAGGCAGCGAATTTTGAATTGGTATTACCTCGGTCTCCCTAACGTAGTCATGTATAACACAACTTCATCTGCAGGAATACCAAGTACTTCATTCACTTTGTCATCAAAGAAACCACCAATACCACTAACACCCAAACCAAGGCGAATAGCAGCTAGATTTAGCCTTTGTCCCAAATGACCAGCATCCATGTGCAGATAACGGTAAACGCGATCGCCATACTGAGCGACTGCTGATTTTAAATCAGCTGTATGAAAAACGACTGCTGCTGCATCCCGTCCTAACTCTTGTCCCAAACAGAGGAAGTGTAACTCTTTTCTGAAGTTTTTAAAACGAATTTGTCGCAATTGTTGTGCTTTGGGCGCATAATAGTAACACCCTGCCTCAACACCTTCTACCCCAGAAACAGCAATAAATGTTTCTATTAAATTTAGGTCAAAGTAATCAGTCGAATGATCAAAACCTTGGTCAACATAATGTTGAGGTTGGTAAGAAAAATCGAGTAAAGCTTTTAGTTCATCAAATGTTAAATCATCACCACTGTAAGCACGGGTAGAACGCCGTTTGAGAATGGTCACTTCTAATCCATCGAGTTTTTCTCCCCATTGGATAGGTTGGCTAACTGTAGAGATTTTTTCACAGAAAGGGAAGTTATATTTATCCTCTAAAGATTTTTCTTGTTTGACTTCAGGTGAAGTGAGTTTACCGGTTGTTCCTGGTGGAATTTGCGTGCAGTCATGAAAATATTTCAGGAGTTTACCATCGGGAATATCAGGATAGTTCGTTTCTGTCGCAGAGGGTAAAGCTGTTGGTCCTGTGAGTATGTTTTGCTTGATATCCAGCAAGTCTGCTAGGGGGATCACGGCGATCGCACCTTCCTGTTGAGAATCGATGTAGAGCAATTCATTCACCGCTTCATCTACAAAGCCACCAATCAGGTGAGGGCGATATTGAGTCATAGCGCCAGCTAACTCGATATTACCTAACAAGTGTCCTGTATCCAAAAAAATTCTTCGGTAAGCTCTATCTTCATATCGCCAAGCTGAACGATAGAAAACTGCAGTAATAATAATTCCTAACTGCGTCTTTTGCAAAGTCGGATGCCATAAACAAGCTTCTTGCAGCTTTTGCCAAGCATCACTTTCCCAACAAGCGATCAAAGAGTGAGTTCGACACTGGTAATTGTACACTCCCGGCGGCAACAACGCAGTGCCACGAGAAACAACATACATCTCCGCAGGATACAAACCACCCGCACTGGGTGCAGCCCTCAAATATACCGTATTTCCCATAGAAGGCATTTTTGCTGTCAATCCGTAGCTGCAAAACAGCAGCCGCGACAACCTATGCCACCATTGTGCATCAGGCTTGTCAACAAAAGCTTCTGCTTTCTCTTGGATGTAGGGCCTGAGGTCAAAAGTAGAGCCAATTTTGTACTCTTTGAACGGCACTGGTTGCTTAGACCAGTTTAAGCCCTTACTCTTTGAGGCGATAGTCTGCGGATCGTACTTAGTTCGTTCGTGGTAGTGCTGAGCGATTGATTGACGTAGTTCTGGCATAAGAGCTTAAATATGCTTCTGCTACATATCTTTGCATTCTATCGGATCATCATTTAGTCTTAATTAGTACAAATAATGAGCAAACAGAAGGTTATTAAAGAATAAACGAGTAAGGAGACGAGCAGTAGAGGTTGTTTAATTTTTGATTAAAAATGTAAGATTCCAAATTTTAATATTCAAAATTTTTAATTTTTTCTTTACAAATCTTCTGGAAGGTATGGAGAAGTCAAAAAGAAGAATTTTTGAGTCAGAACGCCAGTTGCCTGCTTTGGGGGCAGTGCTGAACGCGAGTGCTTCTTTTTGCAAACTCTGACACCCCTAATCCAATCTATCAGAATGACCAGATTCTGGTATTGATACTGAACGTTGTGCATTATTCCGTCGCCAACGAGTCAAACCATAGCTAGCAGCAGCCAAAATCAACAAATAGGGACTATAAACAGCTAACCAAATACCCATCTTCACCAAACCAAAAGTAAATTCTGCCAAAGAGTGAGTGGAATTATTCCAGGCTGACTGCATTTGTGAACCAAAAGTACGCTGTGGGGCGTTACCAGATACTGCTGCTTCTATGTTCAATGTGATGGTAGAGTAAGCAACTTGATTTTGTAAGTTTTTCAACTGAGCGTCAATTTGCTCTATTGACTGTCGCACGTTGCTTAGTTCTTTAGCAACACTCAGCACATCCCTAACTGAACCAGCGCGATCCATAATTTTCTGTAAGTTGCTTTCTGTTATCCGCAAATTGCTTAATCTCGCTTGAATATCTACAATTTGATCACCTACATCAACAGCCGTGATGTTGCGGCTTTGGACAGATCCTAGTTTTGTCAGTTTCTCTAAAGTCGGTTCCAGTAGGTTTTGAGGAATTCGCAACTGTATTGTTGCTGTATGACGAGCAGATTCATTTTTGGGCTGTTGTTCTTCTAGCTTGATTAAGTCCCCTTGCTGTTGACTGATAATTTGAGAGACAGCATCGATACTCTTATCCACAGAATCAACAATCAGAGTTATGGCTGCCTTTTTAATGAGTTGTTGACGGGGACGGGTAATTTGTGCAGCTTGAGCCGTTGTAGATGTCGTTTCACTTACCTCAGTTAGTGCTGATCGTGCTGCTGTATCAGCCAATTGGTTGTTTATTTGAGCTTTAGGTAACGCTTGGTTTGTAGACTCAGCACTAGGAACAGAAGCACAGCTTGTTAGAATAACCCCTCCCGCCACTACACTTAGAACAAGAGTTGGTTTACGTATCGAAAATATTACTTGACTCAAGCCACTCATAATCTACCCACAGATGGATGAACTTATTCCAAGTATGGCTGAACCAAAAACCTATTTTTTGCATTGTTGCAGTTTGTGTAACCATAATTTTCTTCTACCTCTCGTGCCAGAGGTAAAAATACAGAGTTTTTCTTAGCCTCTTAATGCGAAGTTATCATCCAATTCATAACGCTGAAACGAAAGCGAGAAACATGGAAACAAAACAGCTAGGCAAAACAAGTATCTCTGTAAGTGCAATTGGTTTAGGGGCTATGCCAATGTCAATAAGCAATCGTCCCCCAGAGTCACAGTCAATTGATGTCATCCATCGTGCCTTGGATTTGGGTATCACGTTCATTGACACAGCCGACTCCTACTGCAAAGATGAAAGCGACAAGCACCACAGTGAGCGATTGATTCACCAAGCTTTAGAATCCTACAAAGGCGATGTGAGTCATGTTGTTGTCGCAACCAAAGGCGGCTTAATGCGCCCAAATGGAAATTGGACACCCAACGGTAACCCACAGCATTTACGCGAAACCATCCGCATCAGCTTTGAGGCTTTGGGCGGTAAAAAACCGATTGATTTGTGGCAATATCACTCACCAGATAAAAGTTATACGATAGAGGAATCCCTCGCACCAGCCAAAGAAGCCGTGGATGCAGGAATGATTCGGTTCGTGGGAGTTTCCAACTTTTCTGTAGAACAAATAAAACGGGCACGGGATGTGGTTGATATTGTCTCCGTGCAAAATCAATACAACCCTTGGCAACGTCAGCCAGAATTTGATGGGGTATTGGAGTATTGTGAACATGAGAGTTTGACATTTCTACCTTGGAGTCCTTATGGCGGTAGTCGTCGCCATGATGGCTTGGAAGATATTGGGGCGATCGCCAAACTTGCCAAAGAAAAAGGTGTATCAGTCTATAATATTGTCCTGGCTTGGTTGCGTTCCAAGTCGCCTGCGATATTGCCTATTCCTGGCGCAAGCAAAACTTCCAGCATTGAAGACACAGTACATGCTGTTGATGTGAAATTATCAGATGACGAAGTGCAAAGAATAGATCGCGAAATCTAAAAACATTTCCTTGCTTTGCTTAGTCATAGTAACCCAATACAAAATATTTTCAGGAGAAAATCTGAGTATCTTACCTGAATCTAAAATACAAAATTGTATCATGTCAGCTATATAAAATAAGCTGATATTTTTTTGTTCAATTTTACAAATATTGTTATGTTTTATGATTCCCAAAATCTTATATAATCTGCTTGACAACGTTTTACCTCAATAAAAAATCTTTAATAAAAACTATTGTATTACTCAATTGATATTAACTCGTGTGCTGTATTATACGTAAAAAAAACTTTGAAAAACCGCATGAGTTCCCTATACATGCTTGGATCAAGAGTGAAGAATATTTTACTTATGAAAAATTTAACCAAAATCTAATTAAAAAACTATGTTCCCTTTTAAAGCAACGAGAGGCAACATTAATTTCCTTAATTTCCTTAAATACTTTGACAAAATTTTCGCTCGTCCGACATCAAAAATGTGGGGTTGGGTAATTGCTTTTTTTAGTATCAGTACTTTTGACGGCTGGTTAATAAAACAATCTTCTGTTGTTTCTGTGCCTACAGTCATTTATTTTGCTATTTTTCCCTTAGCTTCTATTATTTCTAGGCGTCTTTCCAAGACTACTTGGAGATTAATACTTTTTGTAGTTTTTTCACGTTCTATTTTAGCTATTAGTTTATGTATTTTACATTTGCCAAAGGTTTCACAATTTACAATAATGATGTATTGTATAAACATTTTATTATTCGCTTTTCTATTGCTTGATGTAATAAGTACTCGTGGAATTGTAGCTCCAGCTTTAACAGTTATTTTGATAATCTTGCTGTGGATGATAATCGGTTGGCAAGTGATTATCCGTTTAGTTTTGTATTGCAATTTCGTAGTAATTTTCAACAAAGCCGCCACAAGGTTAAACAAATATTTAAAGAGTTTCAATGCTGCTATGGCTGTTTTGACTGGAACCGCAGCCTTTGGATTAGCACTAGGATGGATGCTGGCTAGCTTATGAATTAGGAGTTTTGGTCAAGTTTTGCGGTAAGATTATAAACTTGCAATCAATCAGGACGCTTGCTGACTGGAGAAGCTATTATGGCCCGGATGTACTATGACGAAGACGGAAATTTAGACCTTTTGGCACAAAAAACCATAGCCATAATTGGTTATGGTTCCCAAGGTCACGCCCACGCCCTTAATCTTAAAGATAGTGGTTTGAACGTGATTGTCGGACTATATCCGGGTAGTAAGTCAGCGGCGAAAGCTGAAGCTGCTGGGTTAACCGTGAAAAATGTTGCCGATGCTGTTAAAGCCGCTGACTTCATTATGATTTTGTTGCCAGATGAGGTGCAAAAAACGGTTTATAAAAACGACATTGAACCCAATCTGGAAGAAGGAAATGTTTTGTTATTTGCCCACGGCTTTAATATTCATTTTGGTCAAGTTGTCCCACCTGAGAACGTAGATGTGGTGATGGTTGCGCCAAAAGGACCAGGACATTTAGTACGCCGGACTTATGAACAAGGGGAGGGTGTACCCTGTTTGTTTGCGGTGTTTCAGGATGCGAGTGGTCAGGCACGCGATCGCGCAATGGCATATGCTAAAGGTATCGGTGGTACCCGCGCTGGTATTCTCGAAACAACTTTCCGCGAAGAAACCGAAACCGATTTGTTTGGTGAACAAGCAGTTCTGTGCGGTGGTTTAAGTGCTTTAATTAAAGCTGGTTTTGAAACTTTGGTGGAAGCCGGTTATCAACCAGAGTTAGCTTATTTTGAATGTCTCCACGAAGTCAAATTGATTGTTGACTTGGTTGTGGAAGGCGGTTTAGCTAAAATGCGCGACAGTATTTCCAATACCGCTGAATATGGCGATTATACTCGCGGGCCTCGGATTGTGAATGAACAAACCAAGGCAGAAATGCGCAAAATTCTGCAAGAAATTCAATCTGGTCAATTTGCACGGGAATTTGTTTTAGAAAACCAATCTGGTAAACCTGGATTTACTGCTATGCGTCGTCAAGAGGCTGAACATCGTGTTGAAGAAGTGGGTAAAGATTTACGCGCTATGTTTAGTTGGTTGAAAAAGTAATTAACCGTAGATGGACGAGGCAGTGCGTTGGGCGGCTGCGCCGACTTGTAGACGCCGAAGGCGGCTTCCCGCTTTCTTAGCACCTGCCGTGCGGATGAACGCAGATAAGAAGTAGATAATTTTTTGTTTTAGACTTGTTTTAGACTTGTTCCCAGGTTCTGCCTGGGAACGTCTTTTTGTACTATTTTTCACGCTTGCACCTATACCCTCTATTTTTCTTAACTAAGCAGTATTGGTACCGTGAGTGCTTTTTTAGATAATACTGAGGATATATCTTTGTTCTTTAATTTGATCCTGCATCTATGGAAAATCAGGATGAACCTACATGTCTACTCCTGCAAGAACTGCGTCAAATTTTAGACGGTAGTCCAGAAGACATACAACTTTACCAGTTAATCTCAGAGTTTTGCCAACAAAAAGCTGGTAGCTTTCAAAGGCGAAAAGCCTTTATCCCTCTACTAAAGCGACTTCAACAGCTACGAGGACTCGCCAAACCTCGGCGTGGCTATGAACATGAAAGATATCCTGATGTCCTCCATGACATTTTAATTCAGGTGCGCGATCGCCTCTGCACCGAATTTCACCCTGTACTACCAACACTCACAGGTAGTTTAACGCTATGGATTAACAAAAAATTAGGTTTGCAATACAAGGTTATAGAATTATTTTCTCCTCAAACAAAACGGGAGATATCAATAGATAATCTTATCAACACTGAACAAGGTGGCGAAACTTTTAACGAAATTGTCAGCGATCGCGCTATCGATGGAACTATTCGCCTGAGTGGAATACTTCGCGTCATTGAAGAAGAAAATCGCGAAAAAAGCCACGAACTTGACCGTAAACTCAGAGATTATCTTGAACAAGATCCACAAGGAAAGTTACAAAACTGTCATCCAGATTGCATAGATTTTTGCAATTGTCAAGAATTAATTAAGAGGCGTTTTTTAAAAGATCCTCCAGATAAGTGGCATGAAATTGCCAAGGATTTGAACATCCCTTCTGGAACTGTGACTAGTCATTGGCACAGAAGATGCAAACCTCTCATACGAGAAATTACTAAAAACCTTGGATATCTAAGGGAAGAAGAACCATGAACAATACACAAACCTTTTCAATCAGCGTTCCACTGCCAAGCATTGCCTATGAATATGCGAAGCAATTTGAGGTTGAACAAGCTACCTCCCAGAAAGGGAAACAAGTTTACTTGAATACTCTAGCTGTGTACGCTGTACATAGTTTCCTGCAACTGATGGATATAGCTACGGATATTAGCCAAGGCAATAGTTGGCATCCTGTGAGCAGACGTTTTCATGATGTTGCTGATTTAGTTTTACCAGAGTTCGGCTCTTTAGAGTGCCGCCCCGTTTTAACTGATGAAAAAATTATTTTTTTACCAAAAGAGGTAACCGAAGACCGCATAGGCGTAGTTGCAGTTTTATTTGAGGAAAATCTAGACCAAGTGCATATATTGGGGTTTACTCCAGCCAATGCAGCAGGACTGTTACCACAAGAAATAGAAGTTTCTCAACTCCAACCACTGGAGAACCTTTTAGACGAGTTGGAAAAAGTAGCTGCGCTGAAATCAAGCTTTGCTAACACTTCTTCTCAAGTTAGTGATAATACACATTTTTTACAAATTCAAGCAACAGATATTACACAACATCTGGCGATTGTAAATTTGAGCCAATGGCTTCAAAATCTTGTAGATGCAAGCTGGCAGACAGTAGAAGAAGTTTTTGGAAGAGAAAAAGCTTATCTGATTTTTGCGACAAGAAACGCTCAACTTTCTCAAAGAATTGTGCGGGCACAACAGATTTCATTAGGAACTTTAGCAACAGATGAAGAGTTAGCCTTAGTTATAGCTGTGGTGTCAAAAGTTGCTCAGGAAAGAGAAATTATTCTGCAAGTACATCCTACTAGAACTAACATCTTGCCACCAGGTTTGCAAAGCATTGTGCTTGATACAAATGGTAACATTCTGTTGCAAGTTGAAGCTAAAAATGCTGATAACAAGATTCAATTAAAGATTGATGGTCAGCCAGGAGAACAGTTCAAGTTAAAAATTGTGTTGGGTGAGGCTAGTTTCACAAAGGATTTCGTTATTTAATTCTCACTAAAAGAAGCGGCAATGAGCAAGTTAGTTGTTCTTAATATAGTAGATGGTGATTTTGAAAATGGGTTTCCAGTTTTTCTGGAAATTGCCACAGAAGATCAATACCGCTTGGCAGAAGCGAATGGCAGACTGCCTGCCGCTTCAGAGTTGCTTAAACAGTATAAAAATTGGCAACTACCTTACAATAGTCTAGTATCCAACTTAAGATCTTCTCGCATCCACGTTGCCGGATCTACGACTTCCATCCCACAAATCAAAGAAGCCAGTCGAAACCTAAAATCCAGTTTGAATGACTGGCTCAATTCCCCACAAATGCATTCTATCTCAAGAACTTTATACCAAAATCTGAATGATAAATCGGAGGAAATCCGGGTCATAATTAAAACTCAAAACTCAGATTTACAGAGGCTGCCTTGGCATTCGTGGGATGATTTTTTTCAGTATTACCTTAGATCTGAGGTGGCTTTAAGTCTGCCAGTTAAAAAGCAAAAAAAAATAATTTATAGAGAAAAAGCGAGAATTTTAGCAGTTTTTGGCAAGCGAGAAGGGGTTGGAAATATCACTGAAATTAAACTTAATAGAGACTTGGAGTTGCTCGAACAACATTTATCCCAGGATGCCCATTTTACTCCTTTAATAGAACCAACATTAGAGGATTTATACGAGCAATTTGAGAGGCGACCCCCAAATTTATTCTTTTTCGCTGGTCATAGTTCAAGTGAAGAAAATGGGACAAGGGGGCTAATCGAACTAAATCGGGACGAGACAATTAGTATTGATGATTTGAAACCAGCTTTGAGAGAAGCTGTTGAGGAGGGTTTGCAGTTAGCGATTTTCAACTCTTGTGATGGGTTGGGAATCGCCAGAGAATTAGCTGATTTACATATTCCGCAAATAATTGTGATGCGGGAACCAGTGCCAGATGTGGTAGCACAGAAGTTTTTGCAACGTTTTCTCGAAGCGTTTGTTGGCGAAAGATCTGTTAATCTAGCAGTCAGGCGGGCTAGGGAAAGAATACATCATCTGGAGGTAAAGTATCCAGGTGTGACTTGGTTGCCAATAGTTTTTCAAAACCCCGCCGAACCATCACTAACTGGAAACGAATTTCGTCGAATTGCCACTGGGGTAGAACCTACTCAGGCAAATCCAACAACTGAAGCATCACAACCTGAAAATCAAAGTCAGATATTATGGATGCCAAGTGTAATCATCCAAAAGACGGGTTCCTCTGGAAGCATCGCCAATCCGCCTTCCAGCCAACAGCCAGCTGCAAACCAAGGTTTTTCGCGTATCTGTAGTCAAGGGCATGAAAATCCAATCGCTAACCGTTTTTGCATCCACTGTGGTGAAGCTTTAGAAGCACCGTCTACAGCTGTTCCCATATCTAATGCACCTCCGCCTACAGCTGTTCCCATATCTAATGCACCTCCGCTTTTCCAAGAACCTTTGTTAGCTGAGGAAGTTCAAAGTTATGCGATCGCTCCTGTGGGTTTGGGAAGTATTTTGAAAGGACGCTACAGAATCATTCGACAATTAGGAAGGGGAGGATTTGGTCAAACTTATTTGGCTGAAGATATAGACCGACTCACTACCACATGTGTTGTCAAGCAACTCAACATTCCTTATAGTGAACCAACTGTTAATCAAATTGCTAGACGATTGTTTGAGACTGAAGCACGAGTTTTAAAACAATTGGGAAAACATGACCAGATTACTCAACTATTAGCTTACTTTGAAGAAAACCAAGAATTTTATTTAATTCAGGAATTTATTGATGGTGAGGATCTAAGTCGAGAAATTACTTTAGGCAAACAGATGAGTGAGTCCTATGTCATTTCACTTTTGCAAGAGGTACTGGAAATACTAGAGTTTGTTCATCAACGGGGTGTTATTCATCGTGACATTAAACCCTCAAACTTAATCAGACGTAAACAAGATAGCAAGTTAGTTCTGATTGACTTTGGTGCAGTCAAACAAATTAGCAATCAGACATTCAGTTCTCAAGGGCAATCTATTGCCATTGGCACACCAGGCTATATTCCACCAGAACAAGCGAATGGCAAACCACAATTTAGCAGTGATATTTATGAACTGGGAATTTTATGCATCCAAGCTTTAACAGGAGTGCATCCTCGCGAGTTATCACGTGACCCCAACACAGCCGAGATTAGCTGGCACAGTCAAGCAAACGTCAGTCCTGAGTTAGCTAGAATTTTAGATAAAATGGTACGCTATGATTTCAGCCAAAGATATCAATCTGCCACAGAGGTTCTACAAGATTTACAACGTTCCATTTTTCTTAGTCCAACAAAAATTATATATCGTAGCAGAATTTGGAAGTTAATCGCGGCATTTATCGCGGTTGTAGTTCTCGCCGGACTTGCATTTATAATATTTGCACCAAAATCATCTATTCCCAATCAACAATCACCAACATCAGAACAAGAAAAAAAATAAATTTGCTCTTTGAGGAGATGAGCAAAGATTTACGCGCTATATTCAGTTGGATGAAGAAGGATTCACTACAGATGCACAACGAAGGACTCTGTTTTAGACTTATTCCCAGGTTGAGCCTGGGAATGTCTTTTTAAGCCAAAGCTCTTCACAATATGGTAAATGCTGCAAAAATTATTTTTTGTGAAATCTATTTGTTGAAAAATAATAAATGATTTTTTAGATTGCTCTGCGGGAAAATTGATAGTACAAGAAAATAGCAATCATCGCGCCTAACACTGCAACGAACAAACCAGGAATACTCAAGGTTGCAGTAGTTAGTGTGAATGTTCCAGTTTGCAGTACGTTAACCAATGTTCCACCAACGAAAGCACCAACAATACCTAGAACTATTGTCGATAATATTCCGCCACCTTGATAACCAGGATAGATTGCTTTTGCAATAGCGCCAGCTAGAATACCTAAAACGACCCAAGCAATAAGATTCATTATTTTGTCTCCTTTCGTGTCTTTTCTTTATGCGTTCTATTTAAACTTATCCAATACTCTTTATTCATCTTTCATAAGAAACAGTTGGAACTTATCTTCAGTTAGAAAAAAAAGTGATGTAAGTCACACGTTAGTATGACTTAATTAATTGTCATCAGTCCAAAGTTATAATTTTGTTGGTTTATGCCACATTATTCACGAGTTAACAGTTCCAAGTTATGCCCGTTAGAGTCTAGGAAATAGAAGCCACGACCTCCTTTTATGCTTTTTTTATTTCGGCTGTTTGTGGGGCTTCAGTTGGGTTTATGGTTATGGCTGTTTTTGGAGCAGGTGTGGCTAGGATTGTAGTTGTAATTGTTGTAATTATGGCTTTAGGTTTGGTTCTGACTGAGTTTATGGTTGAAAAGGATTTATTTACCAAACACCATCCAAATCTTAAAACGTCTATCACAATAGCATTCTGAACTCCTCACGAGTTATCTGGCAATCACGTAGTATTTGTGCCAGCAAACCACGACCAATTGTTTCACCAGAATGCACAGGAACTACCGTCCGACGCCCGTCGCTATGTATCAGAATATGGTGACTTCCACGGACTCTAGCAATTTCAAAACCCACAATACCCACGAGCCGCAATAACTTCGCGTCCCGTCACACTTGGTAGTTGACTCATACTTCAATCGAAACTCGTTGGATGCCTACAAAGTCCAGTGAGTCCTGCTGTCCCTCCTCAAATTCTAGACAGAGTTCAATTGCTTCTCGGATGCGCTCAGTTAACTCATCTAAAGATTTAGCTTGCGTATGACACCCAGGAAGCGCAGGGACGGAAGCAACAAAGTAGCCATCCGCATCCCGCTCAATAATGACATTAAATTCTCGCCTCATAAGGAACTACGCTTGGATTTTTCTTCTATCTTCTCATAATGTCACAAAAGCGATAAGTTTCCTGCTTGACGCTGCGCGTATCGCCACCTTTACCATGATTTCCATACCAAAAAAAACGCAAAGGTGCTCTGATCAAATTTTGCACCTTTGCGTAAGATTTTTTCTTCGCCTAATTAAGCTGTAAACACCTGCACTGGTAAGCGCTTGAAGGCAAGCCGCTCATTCTCGATATCCACAAAGATGGTATCCCCATCATTAAATTCTCCACGCAAGATAGCTTTGGCAATCTGAGTTTCTAACTCACGTTGAATTGCTCGCTTCAGCGGACGTGCTCCGAAGACTGGGTCGTAGCCTACATCTGCTAAAAAGTCAAGAGCAGCATCGGAAAGTTTGAGAGACATCTTGCGTTGGCGAAGCCCACCGGAGGTATCGCTCAATCTTTGCTGTAGTCTACCAACTTGCAACTGTACAATTCGACGCAATTCTTGTTTTTGCAAACTGTGGAAGATGATAATCTCATCGATACGATTGAGGAACTCTGGACGGAAGCTATTTCGCATTGCTTCCATTACCCGATGGCGCATTTCATCGTAACGCGAGTCATCTCCTGACACATCTAGGATATACTGTGAACCGATGTTGCTGGTCATGATGATCACAGTATTTTTGAAGTCTACCGTATGTCCTTGAGCATCAGTGACTCGACCATCATCAAGAATTTGCAAGAATATGTTAAAGACGTCTGGGTGTGCTTTTTCGATTTCGTCGAACAAAATCACTGCGTAGGGACGACGACGAATTGCTTCAGTCAGTTGTCCGCCTTCGTCGTAACCGACGTATCCTGGAGGCGCACCGATGAGTCTGGAAACGGCGTGTTTCTCCATGTACTCGGACATATCAATTCGCACCAGCGCTTCTTCGGTGTCGAACATATAAGACGCCAAAGCTTTCGCGAGTTCAGTTTTACCAACACCCGTTGGACCAAGAAAAACAAAGCTTGCGATCGGACGATTCGGATCAGCAAGTCCAGCGCGAGAACGTTGAATAGCATCTGCTACAGCGCTGACTGCTTCTTCTTGTCCAATCACGCGATGGTGCAGCTCATCTTCTAAGTGCAGGAGTCTTTCTTTCTCTGATTCTACAAGCTTGCTGATGGGAATTCCCGTCCACTTGGAAATGACTTCCGCAATGTCAGCTTCAGTGACTTCCTCGCGTAATAAAGATTTTCCACTGCGTTGTGCTTGAGCAAGTTCAGTTTCTACTGCTTCCAAATCGCGATGCAAACTAGTTAACTTACCGTATTTTAACTCAGCAGCGCGGTTCAGGTCGTAGTCGCGTTCTGCTTGTTGAACTTCCAAGTTAACGCGGTCAATTTCTTCTTTGACAGACTGAATTTTCGTGATAATGTCTTTTTCAGACTGCCATTGAGTATTGAGTGTTCTTTGGTCTTCTTTAAGATCTGCAAGTTCTTTGTCTAGTCTTTCTAGACGTTCTCTAGATGCTGAATTGCTTTCTTTTTGCAGTGACAACTTCTCCATTTCTAGTTGCAGAATCTTACGATCAATTTCGTCGAGTTCTTCGGGTTTGGAGGTTATCTCCATTTTCAAGCGTGCTGCAGCTTCGTCTACTAAGTCAATGGCTTTGTCTGGTAAGAAGCGATCGCTAATATATCGACTCGACAATGTCGCAGCTGCAACTAAAGAACTATCAGAAATTTTCACCCCGTGGTGAACTTCATACCGTTCTTTCAAGCCGCGCAAAATGGAAATGGTATCTTCCACGCTGGGTTGATCCACATAAACCTGCTGGAAGCGTCTTTCCAAAGCAGCGTCTTTTTCAATATATTTACGGTACTCATCTAGGGTTGTCGCACCAATACAGCGCAACTCACCCCGCGCCAACATCGGCTTTAACAAGTTACCAGCGTCCATTGCGCCTTGAGTCGCACCAGCACCAACAACGGTATGAATTTCATCAATAAATAAAACTATATTACCGTTCGACTCGGTTACTTCTTTTAAAACTGCTTTCAGGCGTTCTTCAAATTCACCCCGGAATTTTGCCCCCGCAATCAAAGCACCCATATCTAAACCTATGAGTTTGCGGTCTTTGAGGGACTGAGGTACATCACCAGCTATGATACGTTGTGCGAGTCCTTCGGCGATCGCAGTTTTTCCAACGCCTGGTTCACCAATCAACACAGGGTTATTCTTGGTACGACGCGAGAGAATTTGAATAGTGCGGCGAATTTCATCATCACGTCCAATCACTGGGTCAAGTTTACCTTGACGGGCAGCTTCTGTCAGGTCACGCCCATATTTTTCCAGTGATTGGTATTTACCTTCTGGATTTTGGTCGGTCACTTTTTGGCTCCCACGAATTTGTTTAATAATATTTTTAAGCTTACTTTCGTCTAACCCAAATTCTTGGTACAATTTTTTACCAAAACGGTCATCTTTAGCGTAACCTAGTAACAAGTGTTCGATAGAGATATACTCGTCTTGCAACTCCTTACGATAACCGTCAGCGCGGTCAAGAAGAGTATCTAAACTGCGTCCTAAGTACACAGAACTACTGCTACCAGAGACTTTGGGCTGAGTTTGAATAAATTCTTCGCTCTTGTCGCGCAGTTTTTGCAGATTCACACCCGCTTTGGTAAAAACACCGTTGGCTAGTCCTTCTTGATCCAGCAGTGCTTTCATTAGGTGTTCGCTTTCAATCTGCTGTTGTTGATATTGTTTAGCTATATCTGGGGTGTGGGCGATCGCTTCCCAGGCTTTTTCTGTAAATTGGTTTGGATTAGTTGGTTGCATAGGCTTAATGACTTGGCGAGTGACTTTAGGCGCACTAATGGTGCAGATAGAACAAGTGTATAGTTTGTTCGTATATCGCCATTGTAAAAAGAGGGAGGCAAGTGACTGGATCGGTGTTCACGTCTTTCTTGAGTGGTATTTCCGTCCAATCAGTCTTTGCAGTAAGAACAACGCAGAACACAGAACGCGTCAAGGCAGAATACAGAATACACAATAGGAGCTGGCGTTGCTGATTTTAAAATATTCTCTTATCAGGAGTGCGATGCGATCTAAGTATGCACCAATCCTATATCAATGGAAGCGATCGCCCACTCTAATGCTAAAATCGAATAATATTTACCAACAAAATCAGGAGCCATGACAGTTACAATTACCCCAACAGATAGCTTGGGAGAATTTCTGAAGCTCCCAGAAACAAAGCCAAGCCTAGAATACATCAACGGCGAGATTGTACAAAAGCCAATGCCCAAAGGAAAACACAGCCGTTTACACTTAAGGCTTTGCAATACGATCAACGAGAACACAGAAAACCAGAAAATTGCTTATGCCTTCCCAGAATTGCGCTGTAGCTTTGGTAAACGCTCCATTGTACCTGATATAGCAGTTTTTAAATGGTCAAGAATTCCCTTTGATACCGATGGGGAAGTTCCCAATGATTTTTTCTTGTACCCAGATTGGACAATTGAAATCCTCTCCCCAGAACAAAGCTCAAATCGGGTAATTGGGAATATTCTTTATTGCTTACAACATGGTTGTCAGCTAGGATGGTTAATCGATCCAGCAGATCGGTCTATTTTAGTCTTTCAACCAGGTCAACAACCAGAATTATTATTAGGTAGCGATCGCTTGTCAGTATTAGAGAATATTGACCTAGACTTAACAGTAGATAGGATTTTTGGTTGGCTGAAGATGTCCGGTGATTAGCCAACACAGATCAGGTGTCAATCTCGAACTCTAAGCGCCCATCGACAAAGAAGCATTATTTAACCTCACTTCAGACATTCGCACCCCCTAACAGCGGTTGAATTCCTCCCTGAATCCGATATCGTGATCGAAACCAGCCTCAAACCTGATTTCCTGAGGATGTTTTAAAAGCGTGTCTTATTTAGGACTTACGCACCATCTGCTGTGAAACCCGGTTTCTTCGTTCGTATTTGGTTGCGAAACAGACGATTTTTGGTAGAAACCGGGTTTGTTTGCGTAAGTCCTGTTATTGTCATGCTGAACGTAGCGTTCGCGCGTTGCAAGAAGTGATGCTAATTTAGTAAAAGTGTCATCTATGTCAACTGCTTATAGCTACAATTACTCATAACCAAATCCCACTTCACAGGATCTACTATCCTCAAAGAATTTTTGCAATACAACCGTCTTAATCGGCTCATGGCTCCAAAAATATTTACGAGCAGTAATCAAAATACTCAAATTATAAAGAAAAACCGATTTCCTGGATGGCGCACAATCTTCTTTGGCGTTCGCACACGCATCCTGATTTGGTATGTTGCGCTGATGGCATTTTCCACATTAGTTTCTGTTTTAGCAATTCGTGAGATTCTGGTTGTCCGACTCGAACAGGAGATTGAAAAGTATCTTACCCAGGAGGTAGAGGAGTTTAGACGATTAACTCAGGGAAAAAACCCAAGCACGGCTCAACCTTTCGGGGATGATGTTGCAGCCATTTTTGATGTGTTCTTGTCCCGCAACATTCCCCATGAAAACGCGTTTTTGATTACGCTGTTGAATGAGAAATTTTACAAATCTAGTCCGCCAGATCTGCCAATTGGTTTACAGCCCAATTCACCCCTTATTGAACACTGGCTGAAACTCAAACAACCCAAACAAGGTAAGGAATTCATCTCAAATCATACTATCTACTATGTGGCTGAGCCAATACTCAAAGGCAAGACTCAGGGTGTCTTTGTGGTCATTTACTCTATTAGTAGCGCTCATCAGCAGGTGAACAGAGCCGTTGTCGTCGTTATTCAGGTGACAATAGCTGTTCTAGCCATAGCATCGGTGCTGGCTTGGGTAGTAGCTGGACGGTTATTGGCTCCCCTAAGCTTACTTATTGAAACAGCCCACTTGATTACCGAATCTGACTTATCTCGACGCATCCCCGTGCAGGGAGTAGACCAAATTGCCGAACTGAGCATCACGTTCAACCAGATGTTAGATCGTCTTGAGACTGCTTTCGCCAGTCAACGAAACTTCATCAACGATGCAAGTCATGAACTGCGGACACCAATCACAATTATCCGAGGTCATTTGGAACTACTGGGTGACGATCCCCAAGAACGACGTGAAACAGTGGAATTAGTGACTGATGAGCTTGATCGCATGAGTCGCTTTGTCGATGACTTACTATTACTTGCTAAGGCAGAGCAACCAAATTTTTTAAACCTACAAACGGTGGATATTAGTTTATTAATTGGGGAACTATATACTAAAGCGACGGCTTTAGCTCAGCGAGACTGGCGTTTGGAAAACAAGGGTGTAGGGCTGATTGTGGCTGACCGCCAGCGTCTGACTCAGGCTATCATGAACTTGGCTCAGAATGCTACGCAGTACACCAGTGATGGAGATGTCATTGCCCTTGGTTCAGAAGTTTTGAACGGTTATGCTTATTTCTGGGTGCGTGACACAGGCGTTGGTATTGCTCCTACCGATCAAGAGCGAATTTTCGAGCGCTTTGCCCGTGGCTCCCATAGTTATCGCCGTTCTGAAGGCGCTGGTTTAGGATTGTCTATCGTAAGAGCGATCGCAACAGCACATGGCGGTCGAGTAGAACTTAAAAGCAAACTCGGTGAAGGTTCTACATTCACTCTTATCATTCCACTAGATCCACCCTTTGGAGATTCTGTATGACTGATCGGATTCTGATTGCTGAAGATGAACCGCGCATAGCCACTTTCATAGAAAAAGGGTTACGGGCGTCGGGGTTTTCTTCCGCAATTGCCAAAGATGGTCATGAAGCGTTGAGCATGGCTCAAACTGGGGATTTTAACCTCCTGCTCCTTGACATTGGTCTGCCTGGCAAAGATGGTTGGATGGTATTGGAAGAATTACGCGGTCAGGGCGAACAGATCTCTATCATAATCCTCTCCGCTCGTGACGACGTCAGCGATAAGGTTGCCGGACTAGAAGGTGGCGCTGACGACTACATCACAAAACCCTTTCGGTTTGAAGAACTGCTAGCACGGGTACGGGCGCGGTTACGCGACAATCGTTTGGTTAGACGACAGGAAGAAACGATTCTTAAAACAGGCAAGATTGTGCTAAACTTGCTGACACGTCAGATTTGGGTTGGGGATCATCTACTCAAGTTATCAGCACGAGAATTTATCCTGGCTGAAACCTTTGTGCGCCATCCAGGGCAAGTCATGAGCCGAGAGCAACTACTAAGTCGGGTTTGGGGCTATGACTACGATCCCGGTTCTAATGTTGTTGATGTCTGCGTTGGTTGCCTGCGCAAAAAGCTAGGTCACGACTACATCGAAACAGTCAGGGGTATGGGCTATCGACTGCGAACATGAAATTTTTCTCATCAAGTTTTCATAAAGAATTAATAAGTATTGTACAAGATATTAAGGGTAACTATAGTAATCAGGGTCTGTTGATTATCACCTACATTTTTTCAGCTTCATACAAGTTGCGTCAAAATGCGAACTAGTATCAAGAAACCAAGAATAGTATTACTGATAACTACAACTTAGTATCAGTTAATAAGGTGTGAGATGCCATTTTGAGCGTCAGTAAAGTATGTACATATTGGCTTAGATGCTAGGTGGAAAAATTTAGGTTATTTTGCTCAACAAGTAGAGGATGCTGGTTGAACAATATTATTATAAAAATGTGTTGTGATTAGTATAACTTTTAAGGCTGTAGAAATACTGAATCTGAAATACGGAAAAAGGAAGATGACAATCAGAGACCTCAAAGCTAAACGCTCCATCGTCAACGACCTAGTGGCGTCCGTAGTTGTGTTTCTCGTTGCTCTACCACTGTGCATGGGAATTGCGATCGCTTCAGGGGTTCCTCCAGAGTTAGGAATCATCACAGGAATTGTTGGCGGAATGATTGTCGGAACTGTTGCTGGCTCTCCATTACAGGCAAGTGGACCGGCAGCTGGGCTTGTTGTTATAGTTTGGGAATTGGTTCAAGAGCATGGCATTGAAATGCTAGGACCGGTTCTTATACTCGCGGGTTTAGTGCAGTTACTCGCGGGGATGTTCAAACTGGGACAGGTTTTCCGAGCAATATCTCCCGCAGTCATCTACGGAATGCTAGCAGGGATCGGTGTACTGATATTTGCTTCTCAATTCCATGTGATGTTTGATAGTAAGCCCAGTGCTCATGGAATCAATAACTTACTTTCTATTCCCAGCGAGTTGTACAAGTCAATTTATCCTGCTACAGGTAACAGCCATTTTATTGCAGGAAGTGTAGCTTTAATTACCATTATTAGCCTTCTTGTTTGGGAAAAGTTCAAGCCAGAAAAATTAAAATTGCTACCAGGCTCCCTGATTGCTGTTGTGATTGCAACTGCGATCGCCACTGTGATGAAGTTGCCTATTCAGTACGTCAATGTACCCGATAATCTTGTCAGCACGATTCACCTGCCAAAGTTAGAGAACTTGATTGGTGTATTCAAGCCATCTTTGCTGTTGGAAGCCGTAGCACTCGCCTTTATCGCCAGTGCAGAAAGCCTACTCTCAGCGGCGGCGGTAGATCGACTTCAGCACGAATCAAAAACTGACTTCGACCGCGAACTCGCAGCCCAAGGCTTTGGTAACATAATTTGCGGCGCATTAGGAGCGCTACCAATGACGGGTGTGATTGTCCGCAGTTCTGTTAACGTGGAAGCAGGAGCCAAAACCAGATTATCTGCCATTCTTCACGGAGTCTGGCTATTCGCTCTTGTTGGTATTGCGCCTTCGGTACTAAATCTCATTCCCACTTCCAGCCTCGCGGCGATTCTGGTGGTTACAGGCTACAAGCTGGTGAAAGTAGAGAATATCCGCAAGCTGCAACGATACGGGCGTATCCCTGTATTCATCTACTTTGCCACCTTAGGCGGAATTCTCACCGCTGACTTACTGTTTGGCGTATTACTTGGTCTTGTGCTGTCAGCAGTTAAGTTAATATACAAAGTTTCCCAGCTCTCTATCCATGTCGTAGCGGACGTAAACGATTACCGCATTGATGTGTATTTGGAAGGTATGGCTACATTTATTCGCCTACCTCATCTTGCCAAAGTCCTTGAACAGATTTCCCCAGGCAAGGAAATTCATATCCACCTACAGATGCTGAGCTATATTGACCATTCCTGTCTTGACTTTTTGTCGATGTGGGAAAAGCAACAGGAAAACCAAGGAAGCACTGTGATCATGCAATGGGATCGGTTGGTAGAACGCTACAGCAAACCACTTGTCTCTGGGCGTTCGCCCGAAGAGGACAAGCCAAGCCCATCGCACTTAACTGTCTAACAGTTTTCACTCTCACCCTCAACGTGTATTTCAACAAAAAGGAAATTGTGTATGAATACGATAGATGCAGTAATGTTCACATTACTTAATACTATTGTTTGTTTTAGTTTGCCCAAACTTTTGTCTTTAATGACGCCTGGTAAAAACAAACGTACTGCACTTGATTCTCGTTCCCAGACTCAGCCTGGGAATCTTCTCAAAAGAGGTTCCGCCTCCTATATTCGTACCTTTGCTAGCAATACGCAAAGGGCGTCTGCGCGAAGTGCGATACGCGTAGCGTCAAGCGTATGCGCAAAGCGCACGCTGCGCGAACGACTGAGCGCGGTTCGGCTGAGTTCACAGTCGTTGCCTCACGCCCAAGTCAAAAGGCTTATCGCTTCAAGCATTGTCGATAGTTAATTTCAAATCTTGCACCTCGCCCAAGTACGCTCAGATATTGCACAATTCTCACGTCTTGCACTCTCGTCCGCCTGGGATTCAAATCCCAGTCTCATAGGCAAAGTCATCTAAAAGATGACTGCATGAGCTTTTCAGTCTACTTTAGTAGACTTGGACTGTCAGCCTTGGAATTGATTCCAAGGCGGTTGAAATGAGCTAATCTTTTTCTTGTTCCCAGACTCCGGCTTGGAACGAGAAAACGAGAAAATTTCAGCTGTACAATTTACCAGTTAAAAAGTTGTTGCAGCGCTTGTTTAACTGCGGCTTTATCAGCTTCAGCCAGAGTACCAATGTGTCGCAAAACCAAAGCATCATCTAACGTAAACAACTTCATTCGCACTATAGAAGCCGCCTTCAATCCTGCACTGGATAAATCGGTAATTGGCACGTCCAGCACCCAAGGCGCATGAGTTCTAGTCGTAATCATTGCCATCACACTTCGGCTTAAAGGCGTATTGAAAGCAACTGCATCACTCAGTACAAGTGCTGGACGTTTTTTACTTCCAGAAGTATCGGTAAACGGAAACGGTACTACCACAACATCAAATTGATTAAAGGTCACGATACGCTTCCTCGTCGGCTTCAGATGCCCACTCATTCAAGGTTCCAGCTACCGCATCAAGGTAATCCCAATCGATTGCATGTACTTTTTTTAACACCACTTGTCCCTGCACGATTTCAAAAGCGACACAATCCCCTTGAGAAATTCCCAGCACTTCTCGTACTGCTTGGGGAATCGTTGCTTGGTACTTTTTGGTGAGTCTAGATACGGGTGAAGTCTTGCGCGTAGCCATGAGCAAAGTCTGCTGCTGTAGGAAATTGATTCTAGTAATAGCGTAATACGGTATTACCAAATTAGCCATCACGGTGAGTCAGGCGATATCGCCTCAAATCTTGCACCTCGCCCAAGTACGCTCAGATCTTGCACAATTCTCACGCTTTGCATTCTCGTCCGCCTGGGATTGAAATCCCAGTCTCATAGGCAAAGTCATCTAAAAGATGACTGCATGAGCTTTTCAGTCTACTTTAGTAGACTTGGACTGTGAGCCTTGGAATTGATTCCAAGGCGGTTGTTTCTCGTTCGTGGGCTGCAGCCTGGGAATGCTCTTAAAGAGGCTCCGCCTCCTATATTCACACCTTCGCTCATGATACCTTTGATTTTGCGATAGAAAGAAAGTAGGCAACCCGTGACAGAACAATTCTTTTGTTCCTATCTTGCTAGTGAGGTAGAACTAACCCACCGAACGTGAAAAACATATTCTTCAAAGACATCCCGATTTACCAACAGCTTACTTGGAACTAATTGCTGATACCTTGAACCAGCCCGATGAAGTGCGGCGTGATGTACGTTTTGAGAATACGCTCTTATTCTCTCGCTGGTTTCCTACTCTCCGCAAAGGCAAGTATGCAGTAGTAGCGGTAGTTACCGATACCTTTCCTCAAGAACGGCATTGGATAGTGACAGCTTACATAAGTAGAAAAATTACCCAAGGAGAAATTATATGGACGCGAAGTTAGGGTTTGAATATGACAATGAAGGTGATATCCTGTATATCAACAAACGCCCTCCATACTCAGACCAAGAATCAGAAGAAATTGATTATGGTGTGATTGCTCGTCTGAATCCGGATACTGGCGACATTGAGAACTTGGAAATTCTATTTTTCTCCAAAAGACTCTCAGAAAAAACTCTATTTGAACTGCCAATAATCGCAGATTTTCGCCTTGCTGCAACGGCATAATTTCCTTCCCAGTCTTTCTCGTTCCCAGGCTGTAGCTTTCTCGTTCCCAGACTCCGGCTGGGAATGCCCATACTGAGGCTCAGCCTCACCTCAACGAGGGACTACGAAACTTAACTGCGCTCAAACAACCACCCATCCCCAACTATCTCCTCTAAGCGTTGATTGAGTCGGGAAAGAAAATATTCTGGATCATTCAGCCTTTGCTGGACATACCAAGTATCAAACGCTTCCTGTGTCTTAATTCCTTGAGCACCCGCCGCCCCTAATAATATCTCAAAACTACGCTCCTGGAGTTCCTCTAACTGCGGATGCCCTTCGCCTCGGCGGCTGCAAAAGAATAGTGCTGTTGTCCCAAGCAAGGCTTCCAGTTCATCGCCTTCAGGTACTCGGTTATACAAAGCATGCATGAGATAAATTGTATCTGCTAAAGGGGCTTGAATCCTCAGCGTCAGCCAGGTTGCTTGAGCCAGATAAACCAAACCATTGCTTTCATCAGCAGTTAAGCCTAAGTTACTCAGAACTCTCACCAAATCACCATAAGCACGAACCTGTGCAAATGCCGAAGCCGCTTGCAGATTTAAGTCTAACTCCCTAGCTTTATCTCCTGTTTCACCTGCCCAATAAGCCAAATTTCCTAGGGTTGTGGCTTTGCCACGGACATCGCCAATACGCTCATATGTTTCCAAGGATTGTTGCCAAAGTGTGATCGCTTCTTGAATGTCTCCTCGTTGGGCTACCACCAGTGCCATGTTATTTAGGGTTGCGGCTTTACCACTAATATCGCCAATCCACTCATATGTTTCCAAGGATTGTTGCCAAAGTGCGATCGCTTCAGAGATGTCCCCTTGTTGGGCAATCACCCCTGCCATGTTCCTCAGGGTTGCGGCTTTACCACCGACATCGCCAATGCGCTCTTTTATTTCTAAAGATTGTTGCCACAGTGCAAGCGCTCCAAAAATGTCCCCTTGTTGGGCAATCACCCCTGCCATGTTGCTCAGAGTTGTGGCTTTACCACCGACATCGCCGATGCGCTCTTTTATTTCCAAGGATTGTTGCCAAAGTGCGATCGCTCGCGAGATGTCCCCTTGTTGGGCAATCACCCCTGCCATGTTGCTCAGGGTGGCGGCTTTAGCACCGACATCGCCAATGTGCTCTTTTATTTCCAAGGATTGTTGCCAAAGTGCGATCGCTTCAGAGATGTCCCCTTGTTGAGCAATCACCTGTGCCATGTTGTTCAGGATAGCGCCTTTGCCACCGACATTGCCAATGCGTTCAGATATTTCCAGGGATTGTTGCCAAAGTGCGATCGCTTCAGAGATGTCCCCTTGTTGGGCAATCACCTGTGCCATGTTGTTCAGGATAGCGCCTTTGCCACCGACATTGCCAATGCGTTCAGATATTTCCAGGGATTGTTGCCAAAGTGCGATCGCTCCAGAGATGTCCCCTTGTTTGGCAATCACCAATGCCATGTTGTTCAGGGTTGTGGCTTTGTTTTCCAAGTCCGCTTCAGGGCAAAGGTCTAAAGCTTGCTGATAATAGGCAACAGCATCCTCAACTCTGCCCAAAACCTCTTCTGCACGGGCGATAGTTCCCAAGATACGGTAGTCCACAAACTTTTGCAGGAGTTGATCACAAAGTTGGACAGCTTCCAAAAATCGGGAACTGTTCACCCAGCGATCTGCAATACTATCCCCAACACTGACAGCAATTTCCTGCTCCCCAGCCAGCAGTCCTAACCTCACTATCTCCAGTCCTTGCTCTTCGGTGTTTTTTTCAGATTCCTCCCACCACACTTGATAAATTTTCCTTGCCGCTTGCTGTCGCGTTGTCAGCCACTCTTCCTCACTCAATAATGGTTCCAGCAAGAATTCTAAAATCGTCGTCACGCGATATTCAGCAGTTTGGGTGGCGTGAGTCGTGGCAGATTCAACTAAGCTGAGGCTGAGGAGTTTGGGCATAACCGCCAGGAAATCAATTTCCACAGCTTTAGTCCAAGTTCGCTCAAGCGGACTAGAAATTCCCTCTGCTAGATCTTCAGTCCTCTTTAGAGGACTTTCACTATTAGCCTGGGACTTTGAGTCCCAGGCGTTCGAGGAAATAGCCCTAACAACATCCTCCGTTACTGGCAAATGAAACACACTCAACCTAGCCAGAAACTTTTTTTCTCCATCTTCCAACCCACTCAACAGCGTTTGCGCCAAAATATTTTCCCGAAACTCCTGCTGCGTATTCTCCAACCGCGTCAACAACTCATCTGATTCTAAACCCGGTTGCTTAACTACATCCAACAGCCATCTCAACAAGCGGGGATTGCCGTCGGCGATTCTAGTTATCCGCTGTTCGTCTACCTGTTGCTTGACTTCTTTGTCTAATTCCCGGCAGATTTTATCAACATCCGCCGAATTCATCGCCGCCAAAGATTCTAAATGCAGCTGGTGCGGTGGTAGGGTATCTTCTTTCAGGTAGCGACAAGTAACAATTAACCGACTCTGAGCTGCATTTTCCTCCAGCGCTGCACAAATCGCTTCTAAAATCCGGTAAGCTTCCGCCGTCATCCGCAGCGAACCATCTTCTATATTCGCTTTCGGGATGTTTTGCTCAAAGTCATCCAGCACCAACAACAACGGACGATCAATTTCTTCTGCTTCAATTCTGTCAAAAAAGTTTTGCAGTCGCCCTTTGAGGGAAACTTTTGGTTCATTCAGCAATGCGGGCACATCTGCAAACCGCTCAAACTTACTGGAAAGTTTATTGAGTAAACCTACCTCATCCAAAGGTCCAATTAACACCACCCGCTCAAAATTCGGACGCTGTGTCTGGACTCGCGTACACAACCGCGCCGCCAAGGAACTCTTACCCAGTCCACCCATCCCAGCAATAAATACACCGATGTTGTCGCTGGTTTCTCGCAGTGCCTGCAAACACCGTTGTAGCGGGCGTCTGCGTCCAACAAATTCCCAGCGACTAGCGACTTTCACGATATTGTTTTCATCCAGAAATTCGCTTTCCGGCTGTGTAAATTTCAGTTTTTCCCGCTTTTTGGTTCTCAGCGGTGTCACCAGTTGCTCAATTTGGCGCGTATCTCGATAAATCCGCAACAAATGCCAGTCGGGACGTTCTTTTGCAATCATTTCCTGTTGCGCTGCTTTGACTGCTCCTTCTACCGTTTCCCCCGTTGCCAAAGCTTGATAAAATGTTTGTGCCGCAATAATACCCGTCCGATCATACACCGGACGCGCCCAACCTAAAACAACACCCGCCCCCATCTTCACCAAAGCCTGCGCCATTGATGGGACTGTTCCCCGGTTGGCGACTTGCCCCGTGTGACAGCCAGAAAGAAAAATCACCCGTGGAAAGCGTCCGCGAAAGGCTTTCGCCAAATCCTCCACGGTAGTCAATTGCACATTCCCCACCTCATCCTCGGTGATGAAACACGGGGTATAATCCTTAATTTTTCTGCCTTTTGGCAGCAAACCGCCGAAATATTCTTGAGTATAAATTATCCCGTGTCCGGTCAAGTGAAAGACATCAAAATAGTCTTCTTCATAAGATTTCACTAAATTAGTTAATTCCTGAACCGAACCGCTTTCCTCTACAATCAAAGCTAGCGGTTGGTCTTTAGTTGCTTGCAGAATATTTGTTTCTTCCCGCTCATAATCAAGAACTGGCTCAATATCTTCCGGCGAAGTCGCCATGAACAGCAACCGCAAAGGACGATTTTGCACGCCAGCCACATTCGTATGACGCTGCTGCACCGAACGGACAGGCAATACTGCTATATCCTGCCGTTCTAGTAAAAACCCCGTGCCATCATGTAGCAATTCCCACGGCAAATGAGCGAGTCCCAGCGCCACCCGTTCAGTTTCCGGGTTCAACCCCTGCGCCTCACTGGTTTGAATCAAATTCAGATAAATCGTTTGTTCCTCAGCTTCATCCAGCGCCCTTCTCAGCCATCCTTGCTTACCATCTATCCATTGGTAAAGTTGGCGTCCTATGTGGAGAAGTAAGGATGGGCGATCGCTCTTCTGGGAGTAGTAATTTTCCTCACACAAGTCAATGAGTACAAGCAACTCTGCCTTATCCAGAGAACGTGAGCCATAATCACACCGGAGTTCAAAAGTTTGCTGTTGACTCAGGGCGAAGGTGAAAGTCAGGGGCATGACTTGAATGAGTAGATTACATAACAAGCTTCACTGTGTTTTCACTACATTCCGGATGAGTTTTGCAGACACGCCTGATACTTAACTGATAACTGATAACTGATAGTTCCAGATATTCTTCAGATGAGTAGTTGCGCTGCTCGTGTGCTTGGATGATCATGAAAGTTAAACCCCCAAAATTTTGAGTTGTTGATTGATCTGGGTGATTTAATTTAGGCGATCGCCTTCAAGGCGGCGGCTTCCGCATCGCCTTTCTCTGCTTATATCAATTTCCGTCTAGCTTTATATTGAGTTTTGACAAATGACTAAAAAGCAAAAATTTCCCTACCTACTCGGTTCCAAATGGACAGCACAGCAAAAAGTCGATGGCTGGCGACACTTCCGAGTTATCAACCGCAAAAATCAAGGTAAATGGGTTTATGCCGAGATGGTAGCAGCTTGTGACCCCAATGTCCGCTTTTGGATCAACGCTAAATTGTTACAAGACCGTTCTCAGTGGGAAGCTGGCTGGCAAACCTTGCAAGAGATGAATTCACCCCAAGAAGAGGTTTCTTGAATAAACTTGTTTTCTTAGCATAAAGCTCAGTAGATTTTGAGATTTGAGAAAAAATTTAACTTATATGTAATATGTAATAATTTTTTACATTATTCCAATTGACCTGTCACTTATGGGCTAGAAGCCCAAGACTTTAACAATTCAAAATTCAAAATTCAAAATTCAAAAATAAGTGAGTCCACTAACTGTAGGGTGGGCACTACTGGTTAATCAGTCGGTGAACTAGAGGTGAGGAGTGCCCACCTTACTTACCGTCTTTGCCAACAGGGATAGTCCACTAACTGCAGGGTGGGCACTACTGGTTAATCAGTCGGTGAACTAGAGGTGAGGAGTGCCCACCTTACTTACCGTCTTACTTACCGTCTTTGCCAACAGGGATAGTCCACTAACTGCAGGGTGGGCACTACTGGTTAATCAGTCGGTGAACTAGAGGTGAGGAGTGCCCACCCTACTTACTTCTTGCTGTTCCCTGTGTTTTTTGAAAGTCTTTCTAATCAAAACTATAGATACAGAAAGATTTTTCGCTTTTTGTGTTTTGTAACTTTTTTTATAAAAACAGATTATTAAGAAATAAAATACTTTTGTTTTAAGTATTCAAAAGCGATGCAGAATAATCAACAGTCAAATTCTTTTGATTAAACCATAATTCATCTCATAGAACCCTAATATACTTGACAGCCCCCTTTATTTTCTGGGTAACTTACACAATAATGACAATCATGAGACCTCACATATCGCCATCTCAGGCTAGGTGAAGGTAAGTGTTTAAGCCACGAGTTTGACAAAAAGCTATAAGAGGCAAACAACAGTGAAACTAGCAGTTTACGGAAAAGGCGGTATCGGGAAATCCACAACAAGCTGTAATATCTCCGTCGCCCTAGCCAAGCGCGGCAAGAAAGTGTTGCAGATTGGTTGCGATCCCAAACACGACAGCACCTTCACCCTGACCGGGTTCTTGATTCCAACGATTATCGACACTCTCCAAGAAAAGGACTATCACTACGAAGATGTGTGGCCCGAAGATGTCATCTATAAGGGTTACGGTGGAGTCGATTGTGTGGAAGCAGGTGGTCCCCCTGCAGGTGCTGGATGCGGCGGTTATGTGGTTGGCGAAACTGTGAAACTCTTAAAGGAACTCAACGCCTTTGATGAGTACGATGTGATTTTATTTGACGTTCTTGGTGACGTTGTTTGCGGTGGTTTTGCAGCACCCCTCAACTACGCTGATTACTGTATGATTGTGACTGACAATGGCTTTGATGCCTTGTTCGCTGCTAATCGTATTGCAGCTTCGGTTAGAGAAAAAGCCCGGACTCACCCGCTGCGTCTTGCTGGCTTAATTGGTAACCGCACCTCAAAGCGCGACTTGATTGACAAGTACGTGGAAACAGTTCCGATGCCAGTTCTAGAAGTTTTGCCTTTGATTGAAGATATTCGTGTTTCCCGCGTCAAAGGTAAGACTTTGTTTGAAATGGCAGAATCTGACCCCTGTTTAAACTACGTTTGCGATTACTATCTCAACATCGCCGACCAAATTTTGGCTTGTCCGGAAGGTGTTGTACCAAATGATTCACCAGACCGCGAGGTGTTCGCTTTGTTATCCGATTTCTATTTAAATCCGGGTAAACAACAAGTTCCTAATCCAGAAGAAGAATTAGACTTGATGATTGTATAAATCATCTTAATTCCAGGATGGGGGACAATATGGCTTTTTTTGATAGTTTTACAGAATCTTTAAAGCAGAAGTGGTTGCAATTTTTCCAGGTGAATCGTGACTGGATTTCCTTGCACATGGAGGTAGAATCTGTTTACACTCCCGATGGCGGGAGTCGTCCACCTTCTTACCTCATCCTGGGAGTTATTAATGCGTTGGAACCCAAGCTGGCACAGTTAATGCTGCCGTTTTCCAAATTGAATCCTGATCCTGATACCTTGGTTGAAGTACTGGGGTTAAATCTCGATCCTGATCTCGCTCTTGGTAACCGTGCTCTTCCTAAGTTGCGTGTAGAAAAACACGTAGAAGAGTCAGATTTATCAAGTGAAAATTTAAGTGATGAAACAGTGACAAATTCTCCAAGGGTACTCAATCCAACCAGGGAGAATCCGACTAGAGCAAAGGAGTTCCAAGCAACTCAACAGGGGATCGATCATTCTTTATCTAACCAGAAAATTTCACATACTGAGTTTTACAACGCACCTCACTCATCTGATGAGTCCAGCAATCTTTCCTTTGATGATTTGAAGGAAGTAGACAGCAAAACTTCCCCAGCAACTGCATCAAATCAGAGTGGGTTTGCTGATGCTTTGTCAGATTCCTGGGGTAGCGAAACCGTAATCCAAAAGGGAGAAGCGGATAATAAAACGCTTTTAGGGGAAGAAAAATCTTCTGGTTCTCTGAATGAATCAGAGATTGATCGTCTGTTCCCCAAGACTTAACTTAAATTGTGTTGAATTTGGGTGTGGCTGCTGCCATGTGCCATAGATGATCTCATATCTTGCACCTAGGCCAAAAACCGGGTTTATTGAGAATAACGACGCGAGAAAAGCTTAATTTGACGTTTCTAAACCCGGTTTTTTTAGTCTTGTTGAGAATCGTGCAAGATGTCAGTTATGGCAGTTTGGAGGGAAGTGTTCATTCTTCCACATGTAGTCTGCCTTACTTTCAACCGCGCTTTTAGCTTAATAAATCAAGGGGAGAAAACACTAAAATGACTCTTGCTCAATCAGAAAGTTTAAATTTTGAGTGCGAAACTGGAAATTACCATACCTTTTGCCCAATTAGCTGTGTCGCTTGGCTTTACCAAAAAATTGAAGATAGCTTCTTTTTGGTGATTGGTACAAAAACTTGTGGTTATTTCTTGCAAAACGCAATGGGGGTCATGATTTTTGCTGAACCCCGTTATGCAATGGCAGAGTTGGAAGAAGGAGATATTTCTGCACAACTGAATGATTATGAAGAGTTGAAGCGGCTGTGTGTGCAGATTAAGCGCGATCGCAATCCCAGTGTCATTGTCTGGATTGGCACCTGCACCACGGAAATCATCAAAATGGATTTGGAAGGCTTGGCACCTAAGCTAGAATCCGAAATTGGTATTCCTATCGTCGTCGCACGCGCTAACGGTTTGGACTACGCCTTCACTCAAGGAGAAGATACCGTGTTAGCAGCAATGGCGACACGTTGTCCTGATAAAGCGCCTGTGGTGGAAGCGGAGAAAAATGAGCGTAACGCTATTTCTAAACTCCTCAATTTTGGAAAGAAAAAAGAAGAAGTCGCCAACGAAGAATCGGAGTATGTGGATCATCCACCATTGGTGCTGTTTGGTTCGCTTCCAGATCCTGTGGTGACTCAGTTAACTCTGGAATTGAAGAAGCAAGGTATCAAGGTTTCTGGTTGGCTTCCCGCCAAGCGCTTTACCGAACTACCTGTCCTTGAAGAAGGGTATTATGTCGCTGGTGTCAACCCCTTCCTTAGCCGGACTGCAACTACCTTGATGCGTCGCCGCAAATGCAAGCTGATTGGTGCACCATTCCCAATTGGTCCAGATGGAACCCGCGCTTGGATTGAGAAAATCTGTTCGGTGTTTGGTATTACTCCCAAAGGTTTGGATGAACGGGAAGCACAAATTTGGGAAAGTTTAGAAGACTACATAAAACTTATTCGTGGCAAGTCTGTGTTTTTCATGGGTGATAACTTGCTGGAAGTTTCCCTCGCACGCTTCTTGGTACGCTGCGGTATGACGGTTCCGGAAATTGGTATCCCATACATGGATAAGCGTTATCAAGATGCTGAATTGAAGTTCTTGGAGAAGACTTGCAAGGAAATGGGCGTACCTTTGCCTAGGATTGTGGAGAAGCCAGACAACTACAATCAAGTGCAGCGGATTTATGATTTGAAGCCAGATTTGGTGATTACTGGTATGGCTCATGCTAACCCGTTGGAAGCACGAGGGATTAATACTAAGTGGTCTGTGGAGTTTACTTTTGCTCAGATTCACGGTTTTACAAATGCGCGTGACATTCTGGAGTTGGTGACTCGTCCGCTGCGTCGGAATAATAGTTTGAAAGATTTGGGTTGGGATAAGTTGGTGAAGGAAGAAGCGAAGATTTAATTTTACCTCTTGTTGTAATGAATTTTGTTGGGTGCGTTGGCGTTTGTCGTGGCGCACTTTTTTTTATTGAACCGCAGAGAGCGAATTTGCGGTGTGGATGTTCCTCCCGCAAAGTTCGCGGTGGGCGCAGAGGAGGCAGAGGAGGAAGAAGGCGATCGCCCCCATTTGGCAGCAGTTTTCTATTGGCTAGAACACAGGTTTTTGGTAGGGGCACAGCAGTGCTCATTGGTGTTAACTTAAGCTGAAACTCTTGTTATTACGTTACCGGGATGCTTTATTCTACTCATCCACAATTGTCGCTCTACCTCACCCCGGTTTTGTGTTGCGCCAAAACCGCCCCTCTCCGAACTTGCGGAGAGGGGACGTAAAGCGTAGCTTTACGGTGAATCCAGCGCTGCAGGAGGGGAGCCAGTGCGTTGCGGAGCCAGTGCTGATAGCGTAGCGTGTCCGCAGGACATAGACGGGTTTCCCGTCGCAGGCATCTGGTGAGACCAGCGCTGCAGGAGGGTCTCCCGACCTAGGCGACTGGCGAACCCGAAGGGCGTTGGGGTTCCCAAGGCAGCTTTTGGGGGGAAGCGGGGGAACATAACGTGCCGCCCCGTTGTAGCACCTGGCGTTTTCCCGACCTAGGCGACTGCGTTCGCGTAGCGTCTCCGCAGGAGATACCCGAAGGGTGAACCCGAAGGGGGGTGAGGTAAATCAACGTGGAATTAAGGCTTAAACGTTAAGTTGACACGTATGAGCACTGCTGTGCCCTTACCATTAGGTAATGATCAAAGCATATGGCTTCCATTGTTATCGTAAAGAACAATGATTTCACATTCGCTTTGGAATTCGGAATATGAGTCAAGGGGAATGAAAAGTTCTACTCCAGGTACAAGTACAATGACATCTGGATTAGCATCGTAAATGATTTGCCAATGAATGCGATCGCCATAAAATTTTTCAGCAATCTTCGGTAGCGTATCACTATCTTCTACGGTGTAAAACATAACGTTTTCGTTTAATTAGTTATAAGTGTAGTAAATAGAAGGAAATAACTTCATAACCTTTCTTCTAACTCTATATAATTGTAAGTGGTCTAAACTTACGCACTCTTAAAGAATTGTGTCATGGTGGTTTGCACAGAATTAAAGGAAGACAAGTATTTACACTCATGACTTCCAAGCGCCTTATGCTCTTACCCAAGGAGTCGGTAGTATTGAAACCAAAAATTGTTTTGCACCCTTGTCCTGCCCATGATGCTTACAATAAGAGGTAAACAGAAAAGCTGTTTAAAAAAACCTGAATTTTTTATTACTTAATTTATTACTTAATTTATTACTTAGTTTATAAATTGCAATATATATGAGTCAAGCACCATCTCAAAATGAAAGCCGCGAGATGCTGAAGTGGCTAAACCACAACCGCCAGATGTTATTGGATTTATATCGAAATCAATATGTTGCTTACAATGCTAATGGCTTAATTGCTCACAGTGAAAACTTACGTGAAGTGTTAGAGTTAGCAGAGGCTTCAAAGCAACTCTTTGCGATTTACTTAGTTCTCCGCCGTACTGCTTCTATCCAAATTTTGCCAATTCGCTTTCGTAACGTTTGAACGTGTTTTAAGATTATGACAGATGAGCAACAACAGGATTTAAAATCTACTTCTACTCAAGAACCAACAACATCACATAAAATAGAAGAAAAAGCTTCTTTTCAAGAAAAGACACAACGCATTACAGCTTGGAGTAACTTTATTAAGTCAATAACTCCTTTTATATGGGCTGTTGTCATTATCATTGTGATTATTCCCTTACTAGGCAAAGCTTTAATAACAAATTCATCTCCTGCTAAACTAGGAGATTCAGGTAAGAGTCCTAGTCAAGAAGTTCATGTAGTCGTCCCACAAATACCCAAAGATATCGATCAAGCAGTCGTTACTGCGCTTGAGAATGCACATTCTCAAGCAGAGAGTTTTGCTTCAGAACAATTAGATAATTGGGTTGATGAATTGATGACTCGTGTTGATGAAAGCTTCCTCAGTTGGTATTTTAATTACTTTAATCAAAAGAAGATGGAGTTGAGTACTCCTTTTACATGGTTATATTCAACCGTTACTCATTTTACGAATAAAAACAAACCATCTCCAGGACAAGCAGTAGCCGAAAAATTGACTGAAGATTTTCAAATAGAATTTGCTAAGCGTGTCCTCAGACCAAAAATTGCACAGCTTGAATTGGAGAAAATTACAACAGATAGTATAAATTTGTATCTTGCAGAATTGAGTCAAAATATTTCTAATATCCAGAGCAGTTACAATATTCCTCAGGGAGACTGGGAGCGTTATCTTGGTGATATTGCAGTGACTATCAATGATATGGAAGGAAATCTTTCTAATTTATCATTGAAGGTTTTGACTGGTGGAAGTACTTACCTACTTGCGAAAGCAATGATTCCAACAGTGACAAAGGTAGGAAGTAAAATTGCTGTATCTTTTGCGGGTAAAGCTGGTGCAAAAATGGCAGCAAAGACTGGTGGTGTCGTGGCTGGAAAAATTGGAGCACAGTTATTAGACCCAATTGTAGGTATAGGTATCATCATTTGGGATGTTTGGGATTATAATCATACGGTGGCGGTTGAAAAACCAAGATTACGAGAAGCTATTTACGATTATTTGAAACAAGTCAAATTTTCTCTACTAGAAAACCCGGAAAATGGCATCATGGTAGCAATTAATCAAGTAGAGAGTGGCATTCTCAAGTCAATTAAAATATCTGCCCAATAAATTGAACATTTGACAAGACTTATTTTTAAGAACAGGCTGATTTTTTCTCTTTTGAATAATCAATAATTATTTTTTTATCCATCACTGCCAACAGAACCGATAAATCTGGGGAAATTCTTTCTGTTAAGTTTAGCTGTTGAGTCGCAATCTCAAAAGTTTTTCCTTGCAGTATTTGATAACCAATTTCCATAACTTCAGACCAAGTCACCTCACTTTCAAGATAAGCTTTCGCTATAGTCATGAGTAGTTCTTGATATTGATTTCCCTCAGTTTTTGTCATCATTGTGTGGGGAATTTCAAACATTTTATCAAAGCTGTAATACCAAGATTTTGGCTGTTGTTCAATTGTCGCTTTAGAAAAACATTGCAATTCACAGTGATTGATAGCTGGATCGTTTTCACTAGAAATAATGAACATCGGCACTGCTAAATTCGTTTTGACTCTATCAATAATTTCTTGGCCCATTTCTAAAAAAATCCGCAGTGCTGGAATGCGGAAGCCTTCATAGCCAAAATTACCTGTATTATCTTTATTCAGCCATTCATAATAAATTGGGAGAACTTCCACAACAAAATTTATGATTGCATTATTACCACTTATGTAAGGAGCAAATAGCAAAGCTTTTTCAATTGATTGGGGATGTTCCAAGGCTAAAGTTGCTGCTAAATTTCCACCTGTGGATATTCCACCGACTATCACTTGCTCTCCTAAATTTTGTGCCACCTTCAACCAATAAAGTGCAAACTCTTGGTAAATTTCGCGTTCCATTGGTAGAGGAGGGGGATTGTCTCCATTCCAATCTCCAGCGACTCCATGACCTGGTTGTAAGGGTACTAAAACATTGTAACCAGCGTCAAATAGTTTTTTTCCTATTGGTTCAAACTGGTAGGGGCCAGCAGTAAATCCGTGGAAAAAAAGGCAAACTTTTGAAGTAGCACGTGGATGGAGAAAAATTTTTGAGCGGCAAGCATCATTTCTTATTGGTAGAGTTTCCTCTACTGATTTGACTTCTTGAAAGATGCCTGCTTTTGTTGTGCAATAGTCAGATATATTTGACATGTTTTATACAGATTTAAGTTATTATTTTTGTCGGGAAAAACTCCAGTTCACTTGAATATGCTACCAGACCTATAACTTTTCAAAAAGAAACTAAATCGTCTATGGTTACACTGTAAAGTCATCATTTTGTGTCTAAAAAGTCACTGTCATTACTTTGTTTATTATACGTGGAGAACACAAGGCGAGAAAAAAGAAGGTAGCAATGGTATTCTATGCTGTTAGCTCTAGCACGTTAAACTAGGTCTGATAACAGCCACTCTGTAAACATATGAGGCTTTTATGGCAGCTGATCTGCAACAGATTGCTTATTATTTAGACAACCTTGGTTGGGACTACCGTATCGATCCAGAAGAAGGCCGTATTATCACAGGTGTAGAAAGTGATAATGTTGAAGATTTCCTGATTGTTGTCCAGCTGGACGAGGAGGGAAAATATTTCCGGCTATTTGCGCCCCAAGTGTTATCAGGGGTAAGAGAACACCCTCACAAAGCAGCTATTCTTCAAACAATGCTGTATATTTCCTGGGAAACCAAAATGCTGCAATGGGAGTATGATCCATCAGATGGGGAAATCCGTGCGATAATTGAGTTTCCCCTGGAAGACTCGATTCTGACAGAAAAACAATTTAACCGTTGTTTACATGGGTTAGTTCAGCTTGTAGATTCTGTGGCCATACCCCGTCTGATGGCAGTGATGGAAACGGGTCATGACCCGGGTAATGTAGAACTTGGTGAGAGAATTCTACTCAGCATTCAGGAACAGTCTCCTGGATTGCTAGATCTCTTAGAAAAGGCGATGGAAGCTCGTAAAAAACGAGGAAGTTTTCCTAGCGAATGAGTCGGATCGCCAGTGAAATCGCTATACTCCAAAGTGATACCCTCAATATACTGAAGTTTTCTAGGGCTGGATATTATGACATCCTATGTAACCTCCTCTGCTAAAGCAGAAATGAGTGAACTACGGCGGTTAAAGGGCTTATTACCACCGGAATTGCAAAGTTGGGTCACGGTTGAAGGTACAACTGAGGTTAATCCACCGATGATCCGCTGCGAAGAAATTGGCAAAGACCAAGTCGAAGTTCAAATCGATTTGGCAAAATGGGATTCACTGGCGATGGATCAGCGCAATTTACTATTTTGGCACGAAGTAGCCCGCATTCAAAATGATACTATTCCCAAAGATGGTTGGGAAATGGCGGCGTTGGCGATTGGTTTGGGCGGCGCTGTCGGTGAGTTGTGGGTACAGGATGGATTGTTGCTAGTATTAGCTTTGGGTTTGTGCGGAGTTTCCGGCTGGCGACTTTATCAAAAGAATAGTGGCGAAAAGCAATTCAAAGAATTAGTTGATGCGGACGAGAAAGCGATCGCCTTAGCAACTCGCTTCGGTTACACTCTCCCTAATGCCTACAAAAGTCTGGGTAGCGCCTTGAAAACCCTTATTGACACCACACCCAGCAAGCGCCTGCGTTCTAGATACGAAGCACGGCTGTCTGCCCTTAAGCGTAGTGCCAATAAGGCAAAATCAAAATCTAGGAATATCGATGAGGGCGAAATTTAACAGTCATCAGTTATCAGTTATCAGTTACCAGTTATCAAAAAGAAATACGGATTCGTTTCTTTTGTTAACCCTTCGGGTGTGCGCAGAGCGCACGCCTTACGGCGAACGCCAGATGCCTCTGTCGGGAAACCCTCTCCGTTTGCGTAGCGCCCCCTATGCCTGCGGCACGGCTACGCCTATCGGGGCTAGTTGCCACAACGCGCTTAACCCGACGCCCTTCGGGTTCGCCAGTCGCCTAGGTCGGGAGACCCTCCTGCAGCGCTGGTCTCACCAGATACCTAGGTCGGGAAACCCTCATCAAGTACTGGCTCCGCAAGGCACAACTCTTGGCAGCACTGGACTCACTGTTCACTGATTTAAGTATGACTCCGCCGTCTGAGCCATAAACCGCTTAAACCCAGTAACATAAGCCCAGTAGTTGTTGTCGCTTCTGGCACTTTTTGTGCTGGGATAAATCTGCCAAGTTCAGCAGAACTCACTTTAAACGAGTAAAGGAACCCAGGAATTAACTTTTGACCATTTGGGCAGCCACTGTCAATCGGTCTCTTGCTATAGCTGGTACCATTGGCATTGGTACAAATGTCAAACTGAGTAGAATTGTCGTCTTGGGTGACACTAAAATCATTGTCCGTCCCAATCAGCAGGGCATAAGAACCATCATTGAGTCGCGGACCAATTGCCAGACCTTCCATCTTTTCTGCTATCTTTGTCCAATCACCTGGATTGTCAGGACTCAAAGTTGCAGCAATATCCAAAAATAAAGATTTACTTACTGGGTTAACACCTGTGGGTAATGTATTGGTGTTTGCCAAACTGATTGTGCTGACATCAGTTGCACCCGTTAAATCAATTTTGTACACTCGCTTGCTACCAACAGGTAGTGGTGTCTGGGTTGGATCTTGTACCAAATTATTCAGTGCGTCCACCCCAAACCCGCGATTATCTCTTTCTATGACTAGGAATTCCTTTTCATTAAGCGCAGTAATAGAACTCAGACCAATATTACGCCCTTGGGAAGTTGCCGCAAAATCATCTTTTGTCCCAGGAATGCGGGAGTTACAGCAATTTTCAGGTAAATAGACCACAGTGGTTGAACCAACCGAAGGCATCATCTTCGGTAATGTAATTTACAGCAAGAGCCATTGCTTGGTCGAGTGATTCAGGGGTACGTGCCTCACAGG
>JAESGJ010000202.1_pt1 | contig 72721 bp, 69 predicted proteins | sample 9266241 | NCBI WGS metagenome assembly JAESGJ01 (sample SAMN14514841, study PRJNA621669) | algae metagenome | isolation source: Brasilonema octagenarum HA4186-MV1 and co-occurring heterotrophs from wet... | place: USA: Manoa Valley, Hawaii | collected 2009-07-20
TGGCGGTTTTTGTCCGGAACACCCTAGTTATTCATAGAACATAGAATTGGTAGATGCACCCTGATAACTCACTTCCCTAGTTGGCTACTCGCTGCTGGGGATTTATTTTTTTGATACTAAAGCAGTGGTATTAGCAGTTTTTGTCCGGAACACCCTAGTTATTCATAGAACATAGAATTGGTAGATGCACCCTGATAACTCACTTCCCTAGTTGGCTACTCGCTGCTGGGGATTTATTTTTTGACACGAAACCAGCGATATTTAGAGGTTTGCACCGAACTAGGATCTCGCTGACTGGTAATATTTGGTATTCTTCTATATTATGTTATTTCACAAGCTAGTGTTAATAGTTCGAGAGTTTTGACTTCCTCCCACCGTTAATCCTTGGGGGAAGTGTGAGGGATTCCAAAAATCACTATTTAAGTCGATCACCGCCAAACGGAGTACCGTTATAGTGGGAGGCTTCTTATGGAGTTAGGTAAATCTATGAATTTAGCTGTCATCAAGTTTTCTTCCGAAGACTGCGGTCTCTGCCACAAGATGTCTTTCTATGACAAAAAGGTGACAGAGGAATTGGGTTTGGAATTTATTGACGTGAAAATGCAGGATACAGCGACTTATCGGAAGTATCGTCAGATTCTGTTGACTCAATACCCTGATAAGTCACAGATGGGATGGCCCACCTACATTATTTGTGATTCGCCAGAAGGAGAATTTGAGATTTTGGGCGAGGTCAAAGGTGGTCATCCCAAAGGCGAATTTAGAAGTCGCTTGCAAGAAGTTCTCAATTCACCAGCGTCTAAGGAGAGTTAATCACCTCAAAAGATTTTACTTCTAGCACTGGACCAATCATTGCAGCAGTCATAACATCTTCACGCACAAGTCCCGTGACTTTTGCTTTCTGTCCTTGTTTGAGTAAATTTTTGTCTGTTCCTCTAAGGATTTCATATGTATCACCCTTATCACTAACTAGCGCCCAAGCCCCAGTACCAATATCACGACGTTCAACGGTACCTGTAACTGTGATGCTCATATTCGTAAAACTACTCCTAATGGGTGAGGAAGTGAGGGAGTCAGGGAGTCAGAGAGTGCGGGAGTGATTTCTCCCCTTGCTTCTGTTGCTTCCTGGTCTCCCCTATCTGGTGTTTAAGCTGGTTGTTCTTCGTTTTTGACAGCTAAACGAGCTAAACCGAAACATAACACGGCATTAACGATGAGGAACATACGGGCTAAGATACCACTGCCCAATCCCCAAACTGCAGGATCTAAAACTGCACTTACCGCTAAACACGCTGCTACACCTAGTGATGAACCGATGGCAAACCACTTCCATTTAGGATTTCCTAGCAAAAGCGCCATTAAGCCTAAGGGAATTAGTACGCTGGCAAACAGTGGGTTAAAAGCATCTGTTCCTTGAAGGGTATTGCCTAATTCAGGAATAGAACTGCCTAAGACACGGAAAGGCCATTGGGGAAGGTCAAAAATATAGATTCCCTTGAGAAAGAATAATCCAGAACTACCAGTGATCAATCCCCAGGATAAATTCCAGCCCCAGCGGAACGGGAAGTAAACCCGTAAAAACCAAGCTAGGACATAAGAACCGACGACCATTAAAATCTTGGGTAACAGCGCTATAGCACCGCCATCAATCCAAAAACCGGGGTTGAGATAGCCGCTATCCCGTAGCCAACGGAAGAAGTCTTGGAAAGAAATTTGCCCTTGAGTGGCTAATTGCACTGCAGCTTCTGCGTTGAGTTGTCCAGCGCCATAGTAGTTCAAACTGTCATCTTGAACACTTCGTGCTGACTGCTTGAGGACTTCGAGGATTTGGTCTGGTTCTTTGACGCCAGAGGCTTTTACTAATGCAGCAACACCAGCAACGTGGGGGGCTGCCATGCTTGTCCCCTGGAAGCCCATAAACACTCCAGTGCCTTTGTTATCTGGGTCGATGGTTTCTTGGAGAATCTTGCCTGCATCACTACCACCGGGGGCGGAGATGTCTACTCCGGCACCAAAGTTAGAATAGGGTGCGCGATCGCCATCTGGACCAAATGCCGAAACGCCAATAACATGGGGATAACGTGCTGGGTAAGAAGCGGAGTTCTGATTTTCATTACCAGCAGCAGCAATGATGATGACTCCTTTTCTATGTGCATAATCAATTGCATCTTTCATCAGGTGACTTTCACCGCCACCGCCTAAGCTCATATTAATGACATCTGCACCGTTATCAGCAGCAAACTTAATCGCTGCTGCGATATCAGCAACAGTACCACCGCCATACTCACTCAGAACTTTGAGAGGCATCAGCTTGGCTTCGTAGGCAATTCCAGCGACGCCATAGCTGTTGTTAGTTGATTGGGCGATCGTACCAGCAACGTGAGTGCCATGTCCATTGTCGTCGTTGGCTTCTACTCTGTCGTGAACAAAGTCGTAACCGGGGACAAATTCTGTCTCTATGAGATCACGAACGCGAGTGACGCCGCTATCAATCACTGCAACCGTAATGTCTTTGCCTTTGGTTTGAGTCCACGCGCCTTCAACATGAATATTGTGGAGATTCCACTGCTTGCTGTAATAGGGGTCGTTGGCACCTTTGAATGCTGGTTTTGCTTCGTCAGCCTCTTGTGAGGGATCTAATAATTCTCCCAGCCAAGTTGCTTTACCTGGTTTTGGAATTTTGTAGATATAATTTGGTTCAATAAAATCCATTGCTTGGGCAAGTGGCGACTTTTTCAATTCTTTGAGTCGCTGCTTATCCCCCTTGACGATATAAACATTGTCCTTGGCGGAATATTGATTATCTAGTTCGGGAGTGACGTTGTACTGTTGAGCAATAGCCTGCAGGTCTTGCTGCAATACCTCTTTGGGAATATCTTCCCGAAAATTTAGGACTATTGTTTCAAACTCCCCTTTGGCTGCAAGTCCCTGAAAATTCATAAAATTAAACAAGGCAACGCTCAGCCCGATGACAAATAAGCAAAATAATATTAACTTTCTCATTTCAAACCATTACCGCTTTTTGCCAGTTTGCTCACTACCATAACTCATACAAGCCCTTTGGTGGTGCATCTGGCACTAAACTTAGGATTTTTATACAAACTGGAGGACAATTTTTCAAAGATGGAACGTGGTCTTTTATGGTTACCCCTGTTATTCGCATTTTTTTGGTTGGCTTGGCAAGGTTCCCAGGAGTATCAAAAGATAGAAGCATACCGTACTTGGGCGGAACAATTTGAACAAGCTAAGTATGATATTTACGCAGTTTTGGGTCACAAAGATAACAATATAACTTGGGGCAAACCAACGCCAAAAGGTCCAATCAAGTTAGAATCATTTTCTTTGCTTGATGTGCAAAGCATCACCCTTTTGGTAGACTCAAAACAAGTAGAAGTAGAAAAACCACCCGAAAAAGGTCGTACTATTGAGTTGGAATTTTTATTTTCCGAACCAGACAAAACAGTACGTGTTCCTTTTACAGAGATTCCTTTAGCCGCAGAATGGGGTAAATATTTGCAAAGTCAATTGCAAAGCCTTGAAAGTTAAAAGTCTAAACGAGCCAGCGCCGTGCGGGGGTTCCCCCCGTTGAGGCGACTGGCGTTTAAAAACCAAGAACAACCACCATTAACACCAGATGGGGAAGTGAGGGAAGTTTCCTTCCCTCCCTCCCTCCCTCTCTTCCTTTCTCCCCTTACCTATGAACTCCCAAACAACATCCACGGTGCCCGTTGCTTTAACTATCGCCGGATCTGACAGCGGTGGCGGTGCGGGTATTCAAGCAGATTTACGCACTTTTGCCTTTCACTGCGTTCACGGAACAAGCGCTATCACCTGCGTGACAGCACAAAATACTTTGGGGGTGATGCGGGTTGATCCTATACCACCAGAGGCTGTTGTGGCACAAATTCGCGCCGTGTATGAAGATATAGGCGTCCAAGCGGTCAAAACGGGAATGCTAATTAACAAGGAAATTATTACCGCTGTAGCTGAACAGGTGGAGGCTTTACAAATTCAAAACTTAGTCGTCGATCCAGTGATGGTTTCTCGCACAGGGGCACAATTACTAGATAATGATGCTGTGAACACTCTGCGTCATTTGCTCATTCCTAAGGCTGCTATTGTGACACCAAATCGCTATGAAGCCCAGATTTTAAGCAGTTTACCAATTAATTCACTAGATGATATGAGAGCAGCAGCTCAAATGATTCACAGGAATGTACGGGCAAAGGTTGTTTTAGTCAAGGGTGGAGGTATGCAAGGAAAATTGTGTGGTGTTGATATTTGGTTCGACGGACATAAGATGGAAACTTTGACAACAAAACACGTAGAAACAAAAAATTCTCACGGTACTGGTTGTACTCTGTCTGCGGCGATCGCCGCCCATCTTGCACTTGGAAGCGACTTGATAACAGCAGTACGACAGGCAAAGGAGTATGTCACCTCAGCCCTTTCTTACGCTTTAGATATTGGCAAAGGACAAGGTCCTGTGGGACACTTCTTTCCATTATTGAATAAGTAAGGGAGTTACAAAGTAAGGAATGACAGAAGTTGCAAAATCGTTTAAACTTCTTTTTTACCAACATTCCTTTTTAAGTTCATACTTTACAAATTTATATTCGATTTTTGATAAACTTGTATCTTTCTCCTCTTAAATTGTAAATTAATCATTTTTAGCTTCAAGAATATCTTTCTATTATTCTTGGGCATACTTTCACCAGACTAATTGTCTCTGGTAGCAAATTCGCTTAACTGACTGACATTAAATTTTGGTTGAAATTTACCAATGCGAACAATCTCAAATTCAGTTCACAGCAATACACCAACAGGAAATACACAAGTCTATTCTCCCTCTGTACCGCTTTCTGTCTATCGGGACTTGGCAACAGAGTTGCAAACTGTCCAAGGAAAGTTAGACACTCTCAATGCTCATAATCAACAAGTCGTAAAAGAAAATCAATTACTTCGGCAAGAAATTACCAAAGCTGTTGAGTCTGTTTCGCGCTTGCAAAAACTGGTTGATTCACAAGCCAAGATTAATTTTTCTCAAGCTTACCAAGCATCTTCTGATTCTAGAACCCAAACAAAACCACCTATTACTGAAGTAGGTTCTAAAGAGCAAGTTTCGCATCCGCGTGCTTTTTATCCAGAAAATTTCCAGACACCTGTTTTTTCCCAAAAAATAGAAATTCCAAGTTCCATTCCAGAACCAGTCTTTATAGAAGAACAGCAAGTTAGCTATGATTCTTACAGGGAATCAGAGCCTTTACGAATTAAGGGCTGGTGGTTAATAATAGGTATCTTGTTCATTATTGCTCTTGGTTTTAGTGCTGGGTATTTGGTTGTACGCCCTTTACTTCAAAGTCATAGTCGTTAAGTCAAATCATTCTTAAACTCAAAGTGTGAAACATCACAGTTCATCTTTGTTTAAAAGTTAAATAAGCTACGAAAAAATGATAAATTGAACGTATAAACCTCATAGAATAACTGAAAAGATGATTAAGGTAGATAATGCTTATACCAAATCCGCTTTCATAGTCTCCTTTTTCCCCTAAAACAGGTGGAACTAAACGAGACTTGTCCAAAAGTCGTGCAGACTAATGGAAAAAAGAAAGTATCCGGATTTGGTATTACTAGTTTTACTTTTCAAATGATAAGTAAATCATCTACTGTTAAGTCATGTGGCAAGTGATTCAATATTTATTTGAGGTGACGTTGCTAAGCTAATGAGCATGCTGATTGCAGTTTTTTGTTAAGACTATCTACGGTTAACAGTAACTTTTGACTTTTGAATCTTAACAAATCTCACAAGTTAAATCTGCAATCTGTAACAGCAAACGCAAAAATGTTAGACACTGGATCTGCTTTGATAGATAAATGTAGAAGTTGGGAGAAAAGAAATGAGAAAAGTAGAAGCTATTATCCGTCCCTTTAAGCTTGATGAGGTAAAAATTGCCCTCGTAAATGCTGGTATCGTTGGTATGACTGTGTCAGAGGTACGGGGTTTTGGACGTCAAAAAGGTCAAACAGAACGCTATCGCGGTTCTGAGTACACAGTTGAATTTTTGCAAAAACTAAAAGTGGAAATAGTTGTTGAAGACAACCAAGTTGATATGGTTGTTGATAAAATTATCGCAGCTGCTCGCACAGGTGAAATCGGTGATGGCAAAATCTTCATCTCGCCAGTTGAACAAGTTGTGCGAATTCGTACCGGGGAAAAGAATACAGAAGCTGTTTAACAGTTATCAGTTATCAGTTATCAGTACTTATTGCTCAAAAATAACGGATAACTGTTCAGCGTTCACTCGTTTCATAGTTAGAAGTTAGTGGTTAGTCGTTAGTCGTTTATAGTGAAATAAAATTCAACCAACAACTAACAACTAACAACTAACAGTCAGTGTTATTTAAATGAGGCAACTTTTGAAGTAAAGATGCAAAAGCTTTGCCTCTATGGCTAACTGAACGCTTTAACTCTGGCGTCATCTCAGCAAATGTCAATTGCTTTTGTTGAACGTAAAAAATTGGATCATAGCCGAAACCGCCATTTCCACGAGGCGTGTAGAGGATTTCACCACGACAAACCCCTTCTGATTGTAAAGCTATTGTACCATCTGGACGAGCGATCGCCACAACACAAGCAAATTGAGCTTGCCGATTTGGTGTGTCGCCTAATTCCCGCAACACTCTGGCAATTCGCTCTTCATCAGTTTTGCCATAACGTGCAGAATAGACTCCTGGTGCACCATCAAGGGCATCCACTTGTAAGCCAGAATCATCAGCGATCGCCCAGTTTCCTGTTGCAAGTGCTACTTGGGATGCTTTTAAGCAGGCATTAGCACTAAAGGTATCTCCTGTTTCCTCGATTTCCAATTCTTCAGGCTTGAGAGTTAAGTCCCAACCAGAATCAGTTAGGTAAGCTTGCATTTCTTTCAACTTACCTGGATTTCCTGTCGCTACTACGAGTAATGTCATAAGTCAGTTAACAGTTAACAGTTAACAGTTAACAGTGATCACTGACTTATGACAACTGATATTACTCTGCCCAGTCTTTTGCCCAAGCTAGAGTTTGATGTACTTGTTGAAGTGTGGGGGCTTCGCAGTACAGGCGTAAAACGGGTTCGGTACCGCTAAAACGAATCATTAACCAACTGTTGTCGGCTAAGCGGAATTTGTAGCCATCAATGGTTTGACAGTCAATGACTGGTTGTCCAGCTATTTGTGTTAAAGGTTGGGTTTGCAGTTGTTGCAAAAGACGCGATCGCACTTCCATGCTGGCAAGGGGTAAATCGATGCGATCATATGCGGAGGTAAAATCTGTTTGTTGTTGTAAATGGCGATAGTAATCACCTAAATCCAGCCCAGATTCCACGATCGCTTCTAGCACGTACAATGCTGATAGAAGGGCATCGCGTTCAGGTATATGGCTTCCGTACCCAATTCCTCCCGATTCTTCGCCACCCAACAAAACTTGTGCTTCTAACATTCTGTCAGCAATGTATTTATAACCGACGGCTGTTTCAAACACTGACAAGTTGTGGAGTGCTGCTAGGCGGGGAATCAAGTCAGAACCACTCACGGTTTTGACAATTTCGCCTTTGAAATCGCGGCGTAGGGTTAAATGATCGATTAATATTGGGATTAAGATTTGTGAACTTAGGAAATTGCTGTCTCCATCAACAGCAGCAATGCGATCGCTGTCTCCGTCAAACACCAACCCTACCGCTAAACCTCCTTGATTCGTTTTTTGGTAATTTTGCATCACCTCAAACAGATGCGAAAGGTATTTGGGTAGTGGTTCTGGTGCGCCGCCACCAAACAGGGGATCACGATTGCTGTTAATTTCTTTGATCTCATTGCCAAGTAGCATTGCCAATCCACCAGCAGCCGCGCCATGCATCACATCGGCAAATACTGTGAGTTTGCCTGCAGCTATAGCATCGCGGATTTTTGCAATTTTGACTTTACCTTCGAGTGCTTGACAATAACTGCCCCAGGGGTTGAACTTCTCTATTTTGCCTGGAGTTGATGCGGGTGGTAGTTCGTCTGATAAAAGTGCTTCTATCTGCTTGGTAACTTCTGGCGGTGCAGAACCACCAAAAGCACTTTTGACTTTTAATCCCAAATATTTGCCTGGATTATGACTCGCGGTAATCACGAGTGCACCCAAGGCATTATGTTCCTTCGCCGCCCAACTAAAAGCTGGAGTTGGGGCATAAGTATCCGTGAGTAGTACATCAAATCCAGCAGCACAGACAACATCCGCGACTTTATGAGCAAAATCTTCTGCCATAAACCGTCGGTCGTGTCCGACAATAATTGTACGGTTACCTGTTATTTTCCCGTATGTATCAAGTAAAACTTTTGCGGCAAGTGGCGCAACTAAGGCTACACGCTCAAAGGTGAACTCATCGGCAATGACGCCCCGCCAACCGTCTGTACCAAATTTGACTACGTTAGCTGCTACTGACATTGAGGTATCCCTACTTTCTAACAGTGGATTCTAGCATTCACACAGGGCACCCGGTAACAAGACTTTTAGTATAAAAAGTGCAATAGTAATTATGATACTATTGATGACACAGAAAGAACTAAATGTGTTCCTAACTCATTCAAAGTTTGCAAACTTATCTGTTGCCGAAATCAAAGCGCTGAGAATTCCTGGTTCACTCATTGAATGTCCAGCATCCGGGACAACAACAAATTCAGCTTCTTCCCAAGCACGATGTAATTCCCAAGCCGAGATCATCGGACAAACAACATCGTAACGTCCCTGAACAATCACAGCAGGAATATGGCGGATGCGCTCAACATTTGAAAGTAATTGATTTTCTGATTCAAAAAATCCTTTATTAATAAAATAATGACATTCAATTCGTGCAAATGCTTCTGCAAACTCATTTGTGGCAAATTTTTGCATCAGTTCAGTGTCTAGAAACAATCGACTTGTACTCGCTTCCCAAATTGACCAAGCACGGGCTGCTTCCAACCGAGTTTGTGCATCTGAACTGGTTAAGCGTTTGTAGTAAGCTGTGAGCAGATCTTTACGTTCTGTAGGCTCAATTGGTTTGAGATATTCTTCCCAAGCATCAGGAAAAATATAACTAGCTCCCTCTTGATAGAACCATTGCAATTCTTTATGCCTTAACATAAATATGCCGCGTAAAATGAGTCCTGTGCATCGAGAGGGATGAGTTTGACTGTAAGCTAATGCTAGAGTGCTTCCCCAACTTCCACCGAAGACAACCCACTTTTCTATACCCAAATGCGATCGCAGCTTTTCAATATCACTAACCAAGTCCCAAGTGGTGTTCTCCCGTAGTTCTGCATGAGGGGTACTTTGACCACAACCACGTTGGTCAAACATTACAAGACGCCATTTTTCTGGATTGAAATATTGTCGATAAAACGGCGGACATCCACCTCCAGGTCCTCCATGTAGCAAAACAATTGGTTTGCCATGTGGGTTGCCTGACTCTTCAAAATGAATGGTGTGCAGGTCAGAAACCTTTAACTTGCCTTGTTTGTAAGGTTCGATGGGTGGGTAAAGTTTTTGAATTCTTTGCATTTGACCGCCTAAATTATGGGACTAGTATATTAAATTACTTTAATTTTGGAGAATTTTCATACTAGATCTCATGATCTATGCTGAACACAGGGAGTAAGCAAGGATTTTATGAAAAAACTTTTCTCACAGATGGCTGTTGCCATTGTTGCTTTGGTTTTGTGCTTCACAACAGTACTAGGCTTGCCGACTAGGGCTGAGGCTAGCGTCAATACTAGTCCACGGGGAGTAGTGATTAAAGACATTTTCTATAAAGGGGTCGTAAAACAAACAGAATCAGATGAATATGTTGAAATTACCAATCAGGGACTAGCAAAAGTAGATCTATCAGCGTGGCGACTCAATAGTGACGATGGTCGGCAAAACTTTTATTTTCCCAAAGAAACGCTACTGACACCAGGAAAAAGTTTGCGAGTGTATACCAATGAGATACACCCACAAACCGGGGGTTTCAGTTTTGGCATCAAGCGAGCAGTTTGGAACAATAAAGGGAGTGTGGGGCTACTGTATGATGCACAAGGAAATCTGGTGGATAGCTTCAGCTATGGTAATAAGAAAACCGAAAAAGCAACTGTTGTCTCAAAGCAGCCACAAACACCACAAAGTAGCCCTGCTAAGTGGTTAACACAAAACAATAAAAATTCATAAATATAAAACCTCCTTAAGAGAATTCTCATTAAGGAGGTTTTATACCAGTCAAACACATTAACAGCCTGAAATGTCCTTAGAAATCATCCAGAAGCTGTCAGCATATCTTTACGTTCTGTGTAGCAAAACCATTGGTTTGCCATGTGGGTTGCCTGACTCTTCAAAATGAATGGTGTGCAGCTCAGAAAGCTTTAACTTGCCTTGTTTGTAAGGTTCGATGGGTGGGTAAAGTTTTTGAATTCTTTGCATTTGACCGCCTAAATTATGAGACTAGTATATTAAATTACTTTAATTTTGGAGAATTTTCATACTAGATCTCATGATCTATGCTAAACACAGGGAGTAAGCAAGGATTTTATGAAAAAACTTTTCTCACAGATGGCTGTTGCCATTGTTGCTTTGGTTTTGTGCTTCACAACAGTACTAGGCTTGCCGACTAGGGCTGAGGCGAGCCTTAGTTTTTGTTAATTCGTCTAGCGGGTTCCGACTGGGAAAAAGTCTTGACTTTTTTTGTCCCAAATTTAGCGCTCACGGTTACTCGTTCTATTAAGGCTGGCTCATTCCCTAGCCCCAACACATTGTCAACAGAGAAATTAAATCAGCCCTACTTTTGAAAAAGCCAACTTTGCAGCACCTGCTATACCAGCAAAGTTGCCTAACTTTGCTGGTAATATTTGTAAACCCAGACGTGAAGTCAGCTGCACTCTCCGTTCAATTTCTGCTTTGACTGATGGTATAAAAAACTCAGCACTTGCACTCATTCCGCCACCAATGACAACAGCTTCTGGCGTCAGCACATAAATCAAGCTGGTCAATCCAATGCCTAAACATCTACCATATTCTTGCCAAAAAGTCAATGCTTTTGTCTCTCCTGCTTTCGCAAGAGCGCACAGTTCTGCTGGTTCTTTCCCCGTACAACGACGAATGGCACTGACTGACAAATGCTGCTCCAAAGAGCCTTGATTCCCACTATTACACATTGGACCATCTGGATTGAGGGTGATTAATCCCAACTCACCTGCTGCGCCCAGATGACCAATAAAGAGTTTACCATCCAAGATAATTGCACCACCCACTCCAGTTCCTAAAGTGAGTAGAATGAAATTTTGAAAGCGGCGACCTACTCCCAACCAAGCTTCTCCCAACCCTGCACAGTTAGCATCGTTGGCGATAATGGTAGGTTTTCCTGTCTTTGCTTCCAGCCAGTCGGCTAACGGAACATCATACCATCCTGGCAAGTTTATGGCGACTTTGGCAATACGTCCTGCTGCATCCGCTGGTCCTGGAGTCCCAACACCAATAGCAATTGTATGACTTTGGTTGTCAACTTGAGCGTTAGCGGAACGTTCCAGAATGGAAATCGCATCTACCATTGCGAGCATAACCGCCTCTGGTGTTGGTGGTTGCGGCGTTGCGACAGTTAACGATTGTAAACAAGTCCCATCTCTAGCAACACGCCCCAGCTTGATTGCTGTTCCACCTAAGTCAATGCCAATGACTTGAGAATCTACCACTTTCAAACCCTTCACAATTAACAATTCAAAATCACCGTAAGCGCAAGCGCACGCCAAGGGCGTAAGCGCAAGCGCACGCTAAGAGCGAACGCGCAGCGTCTCCCTAGGAGATACAAAGCAGCGTGCCCGTAAGCGCAAAGCGCACACTGAGTCTCAAGGGGACACGCTACGCGAACGTGAACGCGCAGCGTGTCCGTAAGGACTTAGGGCATAGATTTGGAGCCTCGCTCCGCGTAGACGCGTAGCGGCTTCTCGTAAGAGTGGAGCTATCGCTTACGGAGGAAACCTCCCGCAGTCGCCACAACGGTCAAAGCTCGTCGCTTAGGTTGCTTCCCCCGACAGACTTTGGGGGAACCCCAACGCCCTTCGGGTTCGCCAGTCGCCTACGGAGGGAGACCCTCCTGCAGCGCTGGTCTCACCAGATCCCTCTGTCGGGAAACCCTCTGCGTTTGCGTAGCGCCCCCTTCGGGGCTAGTTGCCACAACGCGCTTAACCCGACGCCCTTCGGGTTCGCCAGTCGCCTACGGAGGGAGACCCTCCTGCAGCGCTGGTCTCACCAGATACCTCTGTCGGGAAACCCTCATCAAGTACTGGCTCCGCAAGGCACAACTCTTGGCAGGACTGGCTCCCTCCGGGTTCACCAGTCGCCTACGGCGGGAAACCCGCTCCGAAGTTGCCACAACGCGGGGAACCCGCGCAAGGCACTTCTCTCTGCAGCGCTGGATTCACCGCAAGGCGCTGCTCTGCGCTCCAACTTCTCTCAAAATTCAAAATTAAGCAGAATATTTGGCAACGGATGAGTAGATTTTTGCAAAAATCTAGTTTGGGACGATTGAGAACCACAGATGGAGGAGGCAGTTTCAGTCCGGGTTGAAATCCCCGTTTTAAACTGTCTTCAATGCTTGAATTTTATTAGCGCACCGGGACGCAATCCATGCGTGAATTTTGAATTGTTAACTGTGGTTCTGTGATTTAAAGAAATTGACTTTTGCAAAAGGCAGGATGAGCAAATGCTCAACAAACAATCTGCGACATCGGCGAAAAAATTTTTTGCCACCGCTGCCAAATCTGCTACTTTATTTTTTACCCGTTTTGCTACCAAACATTTCTACATTTTCACTAGTCTTTGGTGCGGGTTGTAAAGTAGCGACGGTCAGGGGATTAAAATTAGGGTTACCCTCTAAAGATGCGACTGGCGCACCTCTTAAAACACCAGTTAGGGCAACGGAAAGCATGAAGCCACCAGCAGCGGCAGCAATTAAAGAAAAATGATCTTTCACACAAATCTCTCAATGATAAGTACAACAGATATTAGGGTAGCAAACGATATCAAGTATGATTTTTTTATTGTTAGTTGTTGTATTGACGACTAACCACTATTTAATAACAAATCCCTCTCGACTATTTCCGGATGTCTTTTCGTAAACGCGGATTGATATACTCATTTAACCCTTCACCAAGTAGCGACAGCCCCACAACCATTATTGTCATCCCTAATCCGGGGAAAAGAGCAGTCCACCAAACACCAACGGGTAGGGCTTGCAAAGCTTGTTGTAAATCGCGTCCCCATTCTGGCGTTTCTCTTGGAAGCCCTAACCCTAAAAAGCCCAAACCTCCCAGAATCAAGATTGCGTCAGCGGCGTTAAGGGTAAAAAGTACGGGTACGCTTTGAATCACGTTGAAAAACAGGTATCGAGAAAGAACCTGCCAAGTGTTAGCACCCATTGCTTGTGCTGCTTCAATGAACACTTCAGTTTTAACACTCACAGTGTGGTTGCGAACAACACGATAATACTGTGGTACATAAGCAATGCTGATCGCAAGAGCGGCGTTTAAGATTCCGCGTCCCACGATAAACGCTAGCGTTATGGAAAGCAGCAGCCCCGGTAGAGTGTAGATACTATCCATAACGAATAGTAATGCTTTATCTAATCTACCCCCCACGTAGCCACTCAACATACCCAGAGGCACACCAATAAACATACTAAGCGCCGTAGCTAATAAAACGACTTGCAAGGCGGCTTGAGCACCAAATAGAGTGCGGGAAAAGACGTCATAACCTTCGCGGCTAGTACCAAACCAATGTTGAAGTGAGGGTGGTTCTTGAATCGGGTTACTTAAGGAATCTATGGGGTTTTGCACCAAACCCAATAGCTGAAGTAAAGGAGCAAAAAGAGCTAGGAACACGAAAAATAGAGTAATAGTTAACCCAATCAGCATCAATTGCTGGGAAAGGGTGGGGCTTTCGGGAAACCGTAAAAATCTTAGTTGGAAACTTTTCGTAATGGTCATAAACCAAGGGAGGAGTTCGCGGCTATGAGCTATAAATGACCATTCTACATACCAAATGGTTTCATGCAATGATCCAAAAACGAATCAGCTATTCATGAGAAAATCCCACAACCAAGAATGAAAATATGTTCCCTGCAATGCACTGCGCCGGCCTGACTAGCACTGAGCAGCTTGTGCTGAGCGCAGCCGAAAGAAGTCGAAGTGGCTTGTTTAAGGGAGCGTGGTCGTTGTGTTCCCTGTTAAGCGTTCCCTATTTTCAAGCTAGAATGTCCAATATCAAAAATTAAATTCCTTATAAAGATTTGTAACATTATTTAACATGGCAACAATATCATTTAAAGTAGCAGAAGCCAGCATCTAACCACCGAAAGTGACAGCGCTGGCTCTGCCTCGTAATTTTTTGAAGAAGATAATCTCATTATGGCTTATCAAGAACGCCTCAAACCCTGGGCGGTTATCAATTCAGTGTCCCCGTCAGAAAGGGTAGTCATCAGCCGCCACCGGAGTCGCGTTGATGCAGAAGAATACCTTCGGTTACTGCGTGAGCAAAAGCCCACTAGCAAACATGAAATCGTTTTCGGGCTAGTAGAGGAAAAGGTATAAGGAAAAGAAAGGAGATGAAATTGCTTCATCTCCTTTCTTTTTTACTCACTACCTACAAATTGCTTGAAATCAATTGGCGGTACTCACTCTTTTGCTTAACGCCTTTGACTTCCTTGAGCAGATCCTTATCCTTAAAGAACTGAACTGTGGGTGTTCCTGTGACACCAGCATTTTCAGCAATGTCTCGGTCTTTGTCGATGTCAATTTCAACGAAGTGAATTTTATCGTCAAATTCATCCACGACTTTATTTAAGATGGGCTTGAGGGTATGGCAAGGACCACAACCAGGAGAAACGTATTTGACGATAATCAGGCGATCGCTTTGATGGAACAACTTCCGCAAAGCAATACCCCCCTGATGGCGGGTTGAATTCAAATCGAATTCAGCGGCTTGTTGTTCCTGGGTTTTCTTCTGGGCTAACTCTTCTAGTTCGTTATTTGGAGTTTCCGGTTTTTGATGGAATTCCTGAATTAAGCCACTCGCAGACAACCAGCGTTCTGCCAACATCGCCGCCGTACAGCCACTACCAGCAGCGGTAATTGCTTGACGGTACTCATGATCTTGTACATCGCCTGCAGCGAAAACGCCCTCTACGCTTGTTTCAGGAGAACTAGGCTTGGTGACAATGTAACCCACGTCATCGAGTTCCAGTTGTCCCTTGAATAAAGATGTATTGGGTTTGTGGCCAATGGCGTAGAATAATCCTTTAACGTGCAGTTGATTCTCTTCACCAGTAGTGGTGTTGTGGATTTTTATTCCTTCCATGTGCTTGTCGTTCCCAAACACATCCACTGCGTCTGTGTTCCAATGAACCGTGATTTTGGGGTTGCTCAAAACCCGGTCTTGCATGGCTTTGGAAGCCCGCATCTTCTCAGTTCGCACCAGCAAATTCACTTTCGATCCGTACTTAGTCAAGTAAATCGCTTCTTCCGCCGCCGAGTCGCCACCACCTACTACGGCTAATTCCACTCCGTGGAAAATCGGCGTAGCACCGTCGCAGATAGCACAAGCAGAAATTCCACGGCTCCAGAATTGATGTTCACTGGCTAAACCCAAGCGCTTTGCTGTCGCACCCGTAGCGATGATAATGCTGTGGGTTTTTAATTCCCGTTCGTCTGAGCGGACTGTAAAAGGACGCTGACTCAAATCAACTTCAACAACATCTTCTGTATATAATTCAGCCCCCCAGCGCTGCGCCTGAGCTTTCATTTTATCCATCAGTTCGGGTCCAGTAATTCCTTCGGGAAACCCAGGAAAGTTTTCCACTTCAGTCGTTGTCATCAACTGACCACCAGGTAACCCCCCGGCTTGGAAACCCTCAAAGACAACTGGTTTGAGGTTAGCTCGTCCTGCGTAAATAGCAGCTGTATACCCTGCAGGACCTGAACCGATAATTACTACGTTTTCTATTGTTGTATTAGTCATAATAGTATACAAACTCATAACGACTATGACTTATTTTAGCATACCAGACAGGGCGTGATAGAAAATCCCAATCTAGGAATATTAAGATCAGGCTGCGCTTCAATTACCTTACCCTCTTTCCAAAGTATCCCGGAGGAGTGATTTGAAACTGAGAATAAGTAATTAAGTTCTATTTATAGCTCTGAATATACGAAATAACACGTATGATGTTCAAGATAAAAGCTAAATTACTGCATTACGTTATTAAGAAAAAAAAGGAGGATGAGGGCTTCACACTCATTGAACTCCTAGTAGTAATTATTATTATAAGTATTCTATCTGCTATTGCTTTGCCCTCGTTCCTTAGCCAAGCCAACAAAGCAAAACAATCAGAGGCTAAAACCTATGTCGGTTCAATTAACCGAGCGCAGCAAGCTTATTACTTAGAAAATGGTCAGTTCGCGGATATAAGTGAATTAGGGATTGGTATTAAAGATACTCAGAAGAACTATAAGTATGAAAGAAAAGTAAATAGCAATAATCAGGTTGTCGTCAATAATGGTATTTCTCGGAAAGACGGCCTCAAATCCTACGCAGGTGTTGTAATTTTCTCAAAACAACAAGGAGCGACTTTAGCCATCTTGTGTGAGTCTAATAATATTGGTATAGGAACCGCACAGGAGCCAAATAGCACAACTAACGAAAACTCATCAGAACCACAATGCCCGGATAAGTATACGGAACTGAACAAGTAGTAGGCTAAATGATACTATAAAGAATCAGTCCTTGTTAAAAAATCTAGCCGTTTCAATCTCTAATTGAATCGTTGATAAAAGTGGGTAGTTTGAACTAGCCACTTTTATTTCGGTTTTAATTCTAGAAAAACAACTCATATTTTTTTATACCATTAAAATGTCTGATTTACGTATGATTGTTCTGTCTTCCTTCTTTTGGAGTGTATTTTCCCGAATTTTTGCCTCTGCCGAAAATATTAAATTTTTAGATAAATTTTTCTGATCTCTATATAATAATGCTAGATGTTTACTATATCGTATATAACTAAATAATTCGGCATAACTCCAGTTCACTGCACAGTTCACCGTTCCGTGAAAACCTTCAAAAAACCTTTTGTAACATAAGTTTTTTAAAACTTGCATAGTTCATGGTGAAAGAAAAAAATAACATTTTGCATATATCCTCTGAACGTGCCCAAAACATGTTGTTTGTAGAAGATACTAAAGTAGGTACTGTTTGAAATCTGCCGAAAGTAACGACTTTTTGGTAAGAAAATGTAACTTCTGCTGGTGGGGATTACCGTACAAAAGCCAATTAAATAGTTACTCACTTGAGTTAAGTTATGATATAGTTAGAAAGTTGAGACTTGCTTTGCCAAAGTAAAAATCTCCACGCATCGGCAAGAATTCCAATACGGAAAGCAGTTTTGATTAAGCATTTACCCAACCAAATCTGAATTTAATCGAGGTTATGAGTAAGCAGCAAGTTATTCACCCAATGGTGAAGTTGCAGCGTAATGTGCGTTCACTCGCAGATTCTAATATTATCAAGCCCACAGATAGTATCTGGAAAATCGCTTTGCTCTTCGGCAATGAATGGCAGCATTTGAAGCAAGAATTGCTAGACTATGGGTTTAGTATGCAAGACCCAGTAAGCGAATTGCTAGCAGTGGAAGCTTGGGATGAAGAATAAGAGCTAGGGCAATACGGTCTCTATTTCTTGTTTCTTATAGCTTTTCCCTAAACTTTGCAAACGGCTAAAGCCGCGACTAAATCCTTCGCCGTTTGATAGCGATCACACGGTAAAGGTTCTGTGGCGCGGTCAATTACTTGCCGTAACTGGGGAGTAATTGTGGGCACATTCGCGACTTCAAACCGGAAACTTCGCCCTCTCTGGCGGTAGAACTTAAAAGGGCTTTCGCCAGTCAGCAAAAAAATAAGTGTCGGTCCAATGGCATATAAATCGGATTGGGTGACGGGTTGTCCCCGTTCTTGTTCGGGGGCACAATAGCCCTCTGCACCAATACGAGTCCCAGGCGTTGTCGCAATCTCTTTGACAGCGCCAAAGTCCAGCACAACTATACGATCATTATAGTTTTGCACCATGAGGTTCGCGGGTTTAATATCCCGATGAATCAAGGGTGGGTGTTGGCTATGGAGATATTCCAGAATATCGCAGGTTTGAATCATCCAACTAATCGCTTGATTTGGGACAACTGGTCCTTTTGAATAAACTAGTTTTTCCAAATCCTGTCCATGAATTAATTCCATTGCCAAATATTTCTTTCCATTTTCGACAAAAGAGTCATAATATTTAGGAATACCAGTATGGCTTAGGGATTTAAGAGTATTTGCCTCTCGTTCAAATAACTCTTGTGCCTTAGCAATTTTTGCCATATCAGCATTCATCTGCTTCAACACCAACAATTGTGGGTGTCCTGCAGCTATTCTTCCTAGCCCATCCCAAGCTAGATAAGTAGTACCCATACCTCCCTGTCCCAAAATTCGCAATACCTGATATTGGCGAATTGTCTGAATGATGGACAAAGGTTGACCGCAGTGGATGCAAAACAAATTGTTAGGTGAGTTTCCTTCATGGGTGCAACTTGTATAAGGTAGCGCTGGAGAAGGAAAAATTTGTGAAGTTGTTTGCTTGTTAATTTCAAATCTCAGAATTGGACCTTTTTGCGCCAGTTGCAGTTCAGAGTTATCTGGCAATAAAATTTGAGTGACTAAAACGCCGTTGAGAAAAGTGCCATTTGTGCCTTGACTTATCACCTGCCAAGAACCGCCATTTTTATCGGAATTGACTTGCCGGAGTTCTAAATGATATCGTGACACCAAACTATCAGTTAAAACCACGTCATTATCTGCCGAACGACCAATCCGAATGATGGACTCGTCGTCAAAGTGCCACTGATCAAGAGGTGTTTTTTGTTGCGGTTCTAATAGGGTCAGTGTGACCATAGGTAATTTTTAATTAAGGAGAAGGGAGTAGAAAGTGGCAAACAAGGAGTTGGGGAGAAGGAGTAAGGAAGCAACAGAAGTTTCCCTCGTTCTGTTACTCTCTCCCTGTGTTGATCCTCTTTCTCCTTGTCAATAATTTACAATTATTACTGTTGTTTTATACTTGGGTGCACTCTTGCCCGAATAAGTATAGCAGTAATATTGTCATGACCATTGTAATGGTTTGCTAAATCAATTAAAGCTTGAACACCACTTTCGAGATTGGCAGAATGACTTAACAAAGGTGCTAAGTAATTCTGCCCATGAAGAGTCAGCAAATCATTATCTGATAAACCATCTGAAGCAAGAACAAAAAGAGTATCTTCATTTATGTCAAAAAACTGGATGTCGGGAATAATCGACTGTTCATCGCGAGGACCAAGGGCTTGAGTTAATTGGTAAGCATCAGAGCGCGAATATGCTACACTACGTTCCACACCCCGAGAAATTTCCCGTTGACCAACTTCATGATCCAATGTGACTTGTTCAAGTCCTGTTTTGCGAGTCACCCGGTACAGACGACTGTCTCCGACATGAGCTACCGCAACTTGAGTATCTTGGATTAAAACCATAACTAAAGTTGTGCCCATGCGCCCAACACCAGAACGGGCATCTTGTTGATTGACATTGAAAATTGCTTGATTGGTTAGCCGCACTGCTGCGCGAATATTATCTTCTGTTGGCAGTTGGTTAGAAGTCCAGTGGGTTTGAAAGTACTCGCACAAAGATTTTACAGCCAAGGCACTAGCAACCTCGCCCGCCGCGTGTCCGCCCATTCCATCACACAGAATATACAAACCACGCGCCTGCAAAGTTTGGCTATTGGGTGATTCTAGCTTGTATACTTTTGTATCAATACCAAAATAGTCTTCATTATGGTCGCGTTGACGTCCGACATTGGTAAGTCCTGCATTTTCCAGGCTTATTAATTGCATGTGTTGCGTAACTGTGGACTTATCATCGCTTTTGAATTTAGTCTCATCCTGTTGGTCATCTAACTGCAAGACAGTGGGTGCAGCATTGCTCTTAGGGAATGTAGAGGGAATTGAAACGCTTGTAGAATTGCCTTGTAATTCAGACACAATATCTTCTAAAGATGATTGCAGCTGTGCTAGCGTTTGTATGTTTCCTTGTTCTAACTCTGAGAGTAGGTTCAAAACAGAGCCAAATTGAGTGCGTTGAGACTGTCTAAAAAGCGCATGCCAAACTCCCCCTAAATCTTGGATTGTTATAGGCTGCGCAACTGTTGCAACAGGTAGTGTTGCCTCTGTATCTTCTGAGGACTGAACAGCTGTATAGTCTGGCGAATCTATGTACAATCTTTGTAGTGCTAATGACAGGTTTTCATCAACTCGTATATTGGATAATTCCAACAAACTTTGACGGCACTCAGCTTTTTCCAGTACTGACCAAAGCTGAGTCATCTGGGAAAAAAAATGTACAATTTGTAACGAGCTTAGTGAATCATCCTCCCACAAATGAAGTAATTCTTGCCAATTTGAGCGATCTTCGATGACTACTACCTGTATGTCGTCCTGCTGCCAAGCATCATGAATCGGCGCTATTCCCAAATGGCACCATGATCGTAAGGCAATATAAGGTTTGGCTAGACTCGGAATCTTATCAACCCCAACTGATTCCATGACTAACCCCTTTTGCTGATTTGTCAGCATAACCTCAAGGAGTGACACTTGGTATGGTTGGCAATCTAGAACTCTCACACAAACTTCAGTGTTCAGAGCGATTTCTTGTAAGGCTGGTAGCGGTTCTAGCAGCTGATAACGGTTTTGTGAGTCTAAGTAAGAACCTGGTGAGAAAGGAGATGAGAAAGATGAGGAAGAAGCAAAATCTTCCTTATCCTCATCTACTGGCAAAGTCTCTTCTTTTGTAATAATTGCCCACAAAACGCTTCCGCATGCTGCGCCACAGTTATCACATTCTCGTGCATTTAAAGCCAAATGAGTGCCGCACTCAGGGCAGACCTTATGAGTCAGTGAAGCGCCACAGCTTTGGCAGAATTTGTTAGCATTGGGGTTTTCAAATTTACACTGAGGGCAAATCAGCATTGTGGAAGTTCCTTAATTCCCGTTCCAAGGTGCTTTTAGCCACTACAATCCAAAAGTGCCACATTTGTTAGCACCTGCCTACAATAGAACTACAATACATTGTGATTCATCTGGCGAATTTTGGTGGCAGTCTTAATTTTGACGCATACTAACTATAAACTCGATATATTGGCAAGCTATATCTTTACAAGAAATTGCCATGAAAACTAGGCATGTTCACATATTCCGACACATATCTTTAGGTTTAGGAAAGAATACAAGGTGATTAGATTTGGGATGATAGGCTCTAGAATGATAACTACACTCATACTTTAGTTATAATCTAAAAGCGTTGTTCATTTGCGTTTTAACTTTCTTGAGCCTGCAAAAGCTAAATCGACTAACAACTTGAGTTCACCGGATGTTAGTTCACGCCATTGACCTGGTTGTAGGTTATCTAACCCTAAGTGGGCAATGCTTACCCTGACTAGGCGCAAAGTCGGAAATCCCACAGCCGCCGTCATTCTCCTGACCTGACGATTTTTGCCCTCTGTCAAAGTCATTTCTAACCATGCTGTCGGCACATTTTTGCGAAACCTAATCGGCGGTTCGCGTTCTGGTAAAGAAGGCTCTATTGGCAATAGTGCCACCTTCGCTTGTCGAGTGCGGTAATCTTGAATCGTCACACCTTGTTGTAGCTGCGTCAAAGCCGCAGCATCAGGAATTCGTTCTACCTGCACCCAGTAAGTTCGTTCATGTCCAAACTGAGGGTGACAGAGGCGATGTTGTAATTGACCATTGTTAGTCAATAGTAGTAACCCCTCACTGTCCCAGTCCAAACGACCCACAGGATATATATCGGGTATGTCGATATAGTCTTTGAGGGTGCTACGAGTGGGAGTGTCTTTTGTAAACTGGGTGAGGACGCCATAGGGTTTGTAAAACAGAATGTGTCGGTAAGTCACTCGCTTCGCTCAAATTCAAAATTCAAAATCACCGAAGATTTGAGCCTCGCTCCGCGTAGACGCGTAGCGGCTTCTCGTAAGAGTGGAGCTATCGCTTACGGAGGAAACCTCCGCTCAAACTTCTCTCAAAATTCAAAATTAAGGACTCCACGGACGCCAGGTGCTTCAAGTCGGGGAACCCGCCCAACGCACTGGCTCATGAATCCGGAAGCTTGAATAATGTTGCGGGACATTTTTTCTTGTCCATGAATAAATTAAGGGGCTTGTATCCTTTTCTTTTTCGGTCATGAGTAAAAATTTAAAATAAAAATGAAAACAAAAATAAAAATTTTAGGACTTACATATTGACACTTGAATCGTATTTAAGCATTTTTCTGTTTTACAGTCTCAAAGCTTGATAGTTAGATCATACTCTCGAACCGCCAGAAGAATACCTATTTTTGAACAGCACCAGGCGCAGAGCAGACAGAGGGATAAGTAAATTATTATAAGTAATTTTAGACCACTGATATAAGTAACAAGCACTAGCAACTGTATCGCCCAAGAAGACGAAACCTAACACTAGTAATCATTTTTGTTTGTCTTGCCAATATTGACCTATTTCAACTTCTCGTAATTTCATCATGTCGTCTATGCTGCTGCTTGCTATCGTTTTGCCATCTAGACTACATCCTATCGAAAGTATAATCAAAGACATATTAATTGCTTCACTCCAATGAACACCTTTCTTGAATCGCTTCTTACTAAGGGGAGAAATAGAAGAGTTTGGATTTTGGATTGTAGAGACGTTAGATGCAACAGATCCACTTGCGTACGCGGGTTCCTCCACTTGAGGAATGTGGTATTTTTTACAGTTTTGTTGAAGTCTATAACCTGCATTTTCCAGCAGTTTCGAGATATTATACCAACCTTTTATACACGCGTCCGTCAAAGTCTCAATGTATCGATACAAACCTCTGGAAAGTTCAACCCTCAATCCATTTGGTTCGCGGTTAAGTTGCGTAGCAATCTCAGTTGGACTGTAACCAGAAAGCAATCCCCGCAGACAAGCTTTTTCAGTCTGAGTCAGTTGTTTGCACTGCCTGCGTCTTTCTTGCTGCTTGGCATTGGCAATATCTCGGTATAACTTATCCAGGTTCCAATGCTCGTTTGCTTCAGCAAACTTATATGCCAAATTATCGCTTCGCAGATGAGGAGGTAATGTCATATATAATCAGAAGAATTTTCCTTATGGTTATTTTAAATAACAGTATTAATACAGTTATTTAAACACACATAATCTTTATAATTCAGTGTAATTAAGGCTATTAGCTTCATCAAAATTTGGCGTTAAGCGTTTGCGAAGCGCGCCCTTCGGCGCTAGCTCTGCCGTAGGCAATCGCTTTTAGACAAGTATTTTTTGTGCTGTAGTGTTAGTTGCTGTACTGATGTGGTTTAAGTTTTGCGCGGGAACATTTCATCTGTGCAAATTGCCAAAAACCCGAAAATTCGTTTTGGGCTGAAAGCGAAAATTAGCGTTTAGCTGGGAGTAATGCACTCTTTACCAGGCGATTTAGATGTAAGTATATTTTTTGTGATGTTACTTGCTGTATTGGTGTAGCTGGGGTTTTGTGTTGCGGAAATTGCTAATGCTCGTTAGGTGACTTGGCGGGAGGGGGTTGGTTATGTTTTGTTTATTACTTATAAAGTATGGTATTTATGATTAAAAAATTCACTGCCATAAAATCACTCCTTCTCCTTACAAGTTTGGGGTTAGGAGTTACATCCTACATAGGTCAGGCTCAGGCGCAACAGGTAGCAAAAATGAGATTCGTCTGGGATTTTATAGCTCCAAGCGGCGCTGTTTACCTGAATATCTGCTCTGAACCTAACTTCAATATCAACGAAAGAACTGGAGGATGTGCACAGATCGACATTTTGAACTCAAATGTGACAAAGAATCAAGATAGAACACGTTTGGTAACAGATAGATTAAAGCTTGGTCAAAAATACAAAGCTTGTCTAGTGGCTGACAACACTTTCGGCAACAAACAAGGGCGATGGATTGACTGTGTAGATTTTACTGCTATACAAGGACAGACCATCTCATTTTCGATAGATAGAGCAAAGTACGTCGGTGCCCCCTAATCCTTTTTAGGCGATCGCTCTCTATTACATGATTATTTGGTGTGATCGCACTTTCTACGACACGATAATTTTAGGTGATCGCACTGGTGATAGTCATCATAGCACATAGGAATGATTCGATTAATTAGTAGGTTGCTGAGAGCGATCGCACTCTCGATAACACGATTATTTTAGGCGATCGCCTTCCATGATACGATGATTTGGTGTTATCGCTTTTCTATCAATTTCACCAAATAATTTGAATCGTTGTTAATGCCTGAATCCGCAAATCGCGGGTAACTAGGGGAAGACGTAAAGAAAAAGCGGTAGCTGCAATAATCCTATCAGGCATATCAGGAACAGTTGCCCGGTCAATTTGCCGAATTGCTCCTGAAACATTACGATCTAAAGGCGCTAATACGATACCCACATTAGGATTATCCAAAGCACTTATAATTCGTGTTAATACCTCTTCAGTGAACCGTCCCTTTTCAACTAAATAAGCAATTTCAACTACTGAGATAGCTGATATATAAATAGGATTACCACTATTAACTGCTTGCTCCAAAGCTGTTAAAGCAGTTTTCGATAATCTGTCTATGTCAAAAATATACCAAATTAAAGCGTGTGTATCTGCAACTAGTGATGTCATCAAACGGTATCCCTTGGAAAATTACCCCACATTTCTTGTCGCGCTTGAGCAATATCTTCTTCTGTAATATCTACTTTTAAATCAGCACATAACCCTCTAACGCTACGTAAGGGAGTTTTAGAAGTATTTTCTTGATACAAAAATTCTGCAAAATTCAATAACTCTTGCTGCTTATCTACAGGTAGCTGGCGCAATTTTTCTAAGACTGCTTGCTCAATATTCATGTATTCATCTCCACTTCAATTCCTAATTATGCCTCGATGTATTGACAAAGGGTTGTTGGTTCGGAAATTGGTAAACCTTCCTCGCGTAATCCTTCTAAATGAAAAGCAATCGCTTCTTTTATTTGTTCTTCAGTTTCTTCTGTTGTTAAACCTGTAGCCACACATCCAGGTAACTCAGGAACATAAGCAGAATAATTATTAGTAGCTTTTTCAATTACTATTGCGTTTCGCATTAATTTTCTTACTTTCTAGATGTTCTTATTTTTCGATTTGTTCCGTTGAAGTTTTTAATTGAGGTTGTTTCAAAATACTGTTTAATGTACAGGTGCTAAATCATCAGATAATTTTCCAGGAACCGTAACTAAACCTGATTTTGTCAGATGTTTGTATTCACGATGACCCCTTGTTCTTGCTAAATACCAGCCATCATTTTCTATCATTTTAATTATTTCTTTGACTTTCATTATAAAAATGCTACAAATTTTTAACTTCCTTGCTCCGACTCATAACGAAAATGCTAAGATGATTTCTTATGCTAGGGGTGCCTGTATATCAGGCTGAGATTACACTCTTAACACCTGAATCCGGGTAATACCGGCGGAGGGAAGCTGTTTATCGAGGAAATCAAATATGCGGACTGAATGGGTTGCCAAGCGGCGTGGGCAGAGCAATGTCACTCAAATGCATTATGCACGTCAGGGTGTCATCACACAAGAAATGCATTATGTCGCGCAGCGGGAAAACCTCCCCGTAGAACTCGTCAAAGACGAAGTCGCACGGGGACGGATGATTATCCCTGCTAACATTAACCACACGAACTTGGAGCCAATGTGTATTGGTATAGCGTCCAAGTGTAAGGTTAATGCCAATATCGGTGCTTCTCCCAACTCTTCCAATCTTGACGAAGAAGTCGCAAAGCTGAATTTAGCGGTGAAGTATGGCGCTGATACCGTCATGGATTTGTCCACTGGTGGCGGAAACTTGGATGAAATTCGCACTGCGATTATCAAAGCTTCACCAGTACCAATCGGGACAGTACCAGTTTACCAAGCTTTAGAAAGCGTCCACGGCAATATTGAAAAGCTGACACCAGATGATTTTCTGCATGTGATTGAGAAACACGCCGACCAAGGTGTCGATTACATGACTATCCACGCTGGGATTTTGATTGAGCATTTGCCTTTAGTCAGAAGTCGCCTCACTGGCATTGTGTCTCGCGGCGGAGGTATTTTGGCAAGATGGATGCTGGCTCATCACAAGCAAAATCCACTCTATACCCACTTGCGCGACATCATTGAAATCTTTAAGAAATATGACGTCTCCTTCAGTTTTGGTGATTCCCTGCGTCCTGGTTGTACCCATGATGCTTCTGATGATGCACAATTAGCGGAACTCAAAACTCTCGGACAACTAACTCGTAAAGCTTGGGAAGATGACGTACAGGTCATGGTAGAAGGTCCTGGACACGTTCCAATGGATCAAATTGAGTTCAACGTCAAAAAGCAGATGGAAGAGTGTTCTGAAGCCCCTTTCTACGTGCTGGGACCATTGGTGACGGACATCGCCCCCGGCTACGACCACATCACCTCAGCAATTGGAGCAGCAATGGCTGGTTGGTACGGTACTGCAATGTTGTGCTATGTCACACCAAAAGAACACTTGGGCTTGCCCAATCCTGAAGATGTCAGGAATGGTTTGATTGCTTATAAAATAGCAGCTCATGCCGCAGATATAGCCAGACACCGCCCAGGTGCAAGAGATAGAGACGATGAACTGTCTCGCGCCCGTTACAACTTCGACTGGAACCGTCAGTTTGAATTATCACTCGATCCGGAAAGAGCGAAGGAGTACCACGACGAAACTCTGCCAGCAGACATTTACAAAACTGCTGAGTTTTGTTCAATGTGTGGTCCCAAGTTCTGCCCCATGCAAACCAAAGTTGATGCTGATGCACTCACAGAACTTGAGAAGTTCTTAGCAAAGGATAAGGTGACGGTAACCCAAAGTTAGGAATTAGGAATGGTTAGCTGGTAGCAGAAAATTAACTACTACCAACTACCACTAACTATTTATAAACTGCCGATATCGCTCTTGAATGTCCTTAATCGTATACACCGCCTTAAACTGCAAGCCTGCTTGTTGGTAGAATTCGGCTCCTCCTTGCTGACGGTCTACTAGTGATATCACTTGATTTACGGTATAACCTGCCTCTCTAAGTCGATCAACGGCTTTCATAGCAGATTGTCCAGTTGTAACCACATCTTCCAAAACGACTACTTTTGCCCCTTCTGGCAAACCAGGACCTTCAATATATGCCCTCGTTCCGTGTCCCTTGGCTTCCTTACGAATAATCAACGCTGGTATCGGTCGATTTTCATAAGCAGAAACCACACTGACAGCGCTGACAATCGGATCTGCTCCTAATGTTAAACCAGCAACTGCTTGAGTCTCTAATGGCACCATAGATAGGAGAATACGACCAATTGCCAAAGCGCCTTGGGGGTGAAGTGTTACTTGCTTGCCGTTGATATAGTAAGAACTCTGCTGTCCTGAGGAGAGGACAAAATCACCTTCTTTATATGCCAGTTGACAAAGTAAATCGAGTAAGTATTGGCTAACGGTTACTAAATCAGTAGTAGTTGCGCTGATATTGGGTTGGGCATAAGTTTCGGCTTGATATGTCATCACAATAGGCTCCACTGCATTGCGCTCATAATGAGAAAAATATACTTCTGAGACATCCTAGCAATAAGTGCTGAGTCCTGAGTGATTTTTCTCTTACGGGAAATGCAAAGGGTTTTTGCTGACTATTTTAAATCCAGGGTGCAGGAGTTGAACCTGCCTAGCGCGAATTATGAGTTCGCTGCCTCAACCGCTCGGCCAACCCTGGTCGAGTTTAGATCATAGCACAAGTCAATAGAATTTGACAATGCTAATATAATATACCAGATTTTCATACCATATAGTTTGACGTGGCAGTAGTGGAGACTAATATTGATTAAGCTCCTCTATAAATTGAAGTAAATAACTTCGATACTTTTAAATAGACCAGCATTCTTTTGCAATGACTTGTTGGCAATGAAACTAAATTCTACGGTACTTCTGACTTTGATTTTGCTAGTTCTGATGTTGGGGGCTGGTTCTGTAAGTGCATTTTGGGGATTTACTTTAGGAAGTGCAGCACTCAAAGGTGTTACAGCACCTGATGCTCGTCCTACCAGCAAATTTTCCAGCGCTAAATCAGCTAAGGAGCAACACGCAGGGGTTGCTTTTCTCAAGGAGAATGAAATCCTGAAAATTGTCAAATCGCGAATTGAGGGCAAAACTAAAGCTGCCAAATCTAGAAAAAAAGGTGATGATGATGAGCAGGTAAATACCAGCAAGCTCAAGAAAGATGAAAAATCAACGCCCGCCGCTGAACAAGAAAAGCCTCAGGAAGGATTTCCCATTAACGCCCAAAGCGAAGGTGTTAACCTTTCCGTACAATCAGCTCGCTTTTCTGGTGGTGCTTTGCTTTTAAAAGTACAAATGCAGAACAAAGGCAAAGATTCTGTACGCTTCCTGTATAGTTTTTTGGATGTATCAGATGATAAAGGACGAACCTTAAGTGCAAGCACAGAAGGTTTACCTTCTGAATTGCCAGTAAATGGACCTTCTGTTTCTGGTACAGTCAGCATTCCCGCACCTTTACTTGATAATGTCAAGCGTATTTCACTCGCCCTGACAGATTATCCGGCTCAAAGATTACGCCTAGAAGTATCAAATATTCCCGTAGAAAGATAAATATTAGTGGTGAGTAGCATAACTAACCATTAAGAAAAATATTCATGGGGCATCAGTATTATACGGCTTCAACAGTGAGTGCTTTTCTTAGCTTAAGTTGGACAGACGTGGGGCTGCGATTGTTATCAGTGCTACTGCTGATTACTATCAATGCCTTTTTTGTAACAGCAGAATTTTCTATGGTGACAGTCCGGCGATCGCGCATCCATCAACTGGTGGAGGCTGGCGATATTCAGGCGATCGCTGTTGAAGTTTTGCAACACAGTATTGACCGATTGTTATCGACAACTCAATTAGGTATAACTCTCTCTAGTTTGGCACTAGGCTGGATTGGAGAAAGCACGATAGTTGTGCTTGTAAAATTATGGCTACTATCTTTACCTCTACCTAAAGGAATGAGTACAGTCATAGCTCATTCTCTATCAATTCCAATTGCCTTTTTTTTCATAGCTTATTTGCAAATAGTTTTAGGAGAATTGTGTCCCAAATCAGTATCTATACTCTATTCAGAACAACTGGCAAAATTTTTGGGCCCTTCGATCAGAGCAACTGTCAGATTTTTTAGCCCTTTTATCTGGATTCTTAACCAATCAACTCGTTGGCTATTGCGACTTTTTGGTATTGAATACACAGGTAAAAGTTGGAAGCCGCCAGTGACACCTGAAGAATTACAACTCATTATTTCCACAGAACGCGAATCTAGCGGATTACAAGCACAAGAACGACAACTACTCAAAAATGTCTTTGAGTTTGGGGACGAGACAGTACAAGCAGTCATGGTTCCTCGCACCAGCGTTATCGCTTTGCCAAAAATCGCTACTTTTGCGACTTTTCTACAGGAAGTAATAGCTACAGGTTACTCTTGCTACCCTATTATTGGAGAATCCTTGGATGATATTCGCGGCATAGTTTACTTCAAAGACTTGGCAAAACCTTTAGCTTTAAGAAAGATAACTTTAGAAACACAAATTCAGCCCTGGATACGTCCTGCAAGATTTGTCCCAGAACATACTCCCTTAAAGGAACTCTTGCCAACCATGCAGCGAGAGGAACCAACTATGGTCATGGTAGTAGATGAATTTGGTGCAACTGTGGGATTGGTTACGATCCAAGACATTATTGCTCAAATCATCGGTAATGCAGGCGAACCAGACACCACTAACGATTTGCTTATCAAGATTTTAGACGATCAAACTTTTCTTGTGCAGGCTCAAACAAATCTGGAAGACCTGAATGAGGTTTTGCATCTCGATTTGCCCTTGAGAAAAGAATACCAAACTTTAGGAGGGTTTTTACTTTACCAGTTACAGAAAGTTCCCACCCTTAGCGAAACCTTTCGCTATGAAAATCTAGAATTTACCGTCATCTCAGTCACTGGACCACGCTTACATCAGATTCAGGTGCGACGGTTGCAGGAGTCAACAAACTAGGGGTGTAAGGGTATAGGGGAGCCAGTACTGTTCGCGCAGCGTGGCACTTTGTGCGATAGGAGGGTTTCCCGACAGAGGTATCTGGCGTGTATAGGGGAGCCAGTACTGTTCGCGCAGCGTGGCACTTTGTGCCATAGGAGGGTTTCCCGACAGAGGTATCTGGCGTGTATAGGGGAAATACATTTATATTCTCAAAAAACTAGGGGTGTAGGGGTATTGGGAAAATGCATTTATATTCTCATCCCCCTTACACCCTTACAACGCCAGGTGCTTCAAGTCGGGAAACCCGCCCAACGCACTGGCTCCCCTTACACCCCTACTTCGCATAAGCCAATGGATCTTTCAATCCCAGTTCTGCAAAAGCTGCAAGACGCAAACGGCAAGAATCACAGACACCACAAGCAACATCGCCTCCTTGATAACAAGACCATGTGAGTTCCCAAGGAACACCCAATTTATTCCCGAGTTGAATAATTTCAGTTTTTTTTAGCTGAATTAAGGGTGTATTGATGTAAATGCTTTGCCCTTCGCGTCCTTGTTTTGTTCCTAAACGAAACACTTCCTGCATGGCTTGGATGTAGTCAGGACGACAATCAGGATATCCAGAATAATCTAGAGCGTTAACACCGATGTAAACACACTGAGCAGAAATGGTTTCAGCATAACCAAGGGCAAAACTTAAAAAGATCGTGTTGCGAGCTGGAACATAGGTAACCGGAATACTTTGAGACATTTCCTCTATGTCACGCTTATAGGGCAATTCTATAGCATCATCCGTAAGAGCAGAACCTCCCCATTGTCTTAAATCAAACTTTACCAATTGCTGGTCTACCACGCCTGCTTTTTCAGCAATTGCCAAAGCTGAGTCTAACTCTCGTCGATGTCGCTGTTGGTAATCAAAAGAAATGGTATGGCAGTTATAACCATCAGCGATCGCTTGGTATAAAACTGTAGAAGAGTCTAAACCACCAGATAATAAAATGACAGCTTTCATAATCAACTTGCTATACGTGTAGAAACCCAGTACTTGTGTCTTTCGGACACGCTACAAAGAACAGGTCGCAGAGGAAGCACAATCCGGAACTTTTAAGTTCAGTCTCAAATCTACTAATAATGATTGTGTCAGGCAATTGAGCCACACCCGTAACTAAAAATTAGGGGCTACCACCGTCCTGCTTTATTGTAGATTTATCTTTCGGTAATCATTTTTTTGTGAAACAAAGAGCACTTGACTAACGTCCTAGTTATTTTCAAAAGCTAATAAAAAAAGTGATTATAGTTTTTGTACTTTACAAAAAAAGCATCAATTTAAACACTTCTTATAAAAGCGAGTCATATGGCGGGAACTCACAAGAAACTTTGAAATTCTTCATAAACAGAACCTCTATGTTACCATCTGGATGGTTTTAGACGCATAGTGATTGGTAGCTGAGTGTCAAGTTCAAGGACTATAACGTCTCTAAGTGTGGTGGTTGAGGAGAGAATAACAGTGCAGAATAGAAGTATGTCAGTGGGAGAACAAAATGGTCAAGTACAGCGCAATTATCCACGACCGATCCGCATAGGCGTGATCGGCGTGGGTAATATGGGACAGCATCACGTCCGAGTACTGAGTTCAATGAAGGACGTTGAACTTGTTGGTGTAGCAGATATAAATGTTGAACGAGGATTAGAAACAGCCAGCAAGTACAAGGTACGCTTTTTTGAAGATTATTGCGATCTCCTGCCACATGTACAGGCAGTTTGTATTGCTGTACCTACGCGTTTGCATTACGCCGTTGGAATCAACTGTCTTTTGGCGGGAATTAATGTTCTGATTGAAAAGCCAATCGCAGCCAGTATATCTGAAGCCGAATCACTCGTAAACGCTGCCGCCGATTCTCAATGTATTCTACAAGTAGGTCATATAGAGCGGTTCAGCCCAGCATTTCAAGAATTGAGCAAGGTGTTGAAAACTGAGGAAGTGCTGGCGCTAGAGGCACATCGTACAAGTCCATATTCAAGTCGGGCAAACGATGTCTCAGTTGTTTTGGATTTAATGATTCATGACATCGACCTCCTTTTGGAATTAGCCGCAGCACCTATAGTAAAGTTAACAGCTAGTGGTAATCGTACATTAGACTCTGGTTATTTAGATTACGTAACTGCTACTTTAGGGTTTGCCAATGGTATTGTTGCTACTGTGACTGCCAGTAAAGTGACTCACTGCAAAATCCGCCGCATTGTTGCTCATTGTAAAAACTCCTTCACTGAGGCAGATTTTCTTAGAAATGAAATTTTGGTTCATCGACACACTAACGATTATCGGCAAGCACTTTACAGACAGGATGGCGTGATTGAAAGAGTTTCTACAAGCAACACTGACAAATTAGGAGCAGAGTTAGAGCATTTTGTCAACTGCGTACGTGGGGGAAATCAACCTTCAGTTGGTGGTGAACAAGCACTCAAAGCCTTAAGATTGGCAAGCTTAATTGAGCAGATGGCGTTAGAAGACCGTGTTTGGAACCCATTAGATTGGCAATCTGAACCAAAAGTGCAATCTTTGACACCCACTGTTTAACGGAACAAAAGACAGTTAACAGCAGGGTACATCAATGTATAGAAAGGGAATGGGGGATCGGTTGTAGGGGGGCGAGACAATAGAATCTCGTTATCATCCACAACCTGTAACCTATACCCTTTTTTATTTATGGAAAGTGTATTTTTTAACAAAATTAGCTAAAAAGTATTTAGATTACGACTTACGCAAAAACTCTTTCAAACTCGTATTTCTTTGTGTCCTTTGTGGTGCATCCTAGGTATACGCCGAGATACATTTTTCGCTTATTCCTGCGTAAGTCCTGTAAAGAAAGCAAGTTTGATGTAGTAACAACAAATGACTACAAAACTTCTGTCACAACTTCACCGAATACACTTTATGCTTGAATGGATAACCAATACTATTAACTCTCTGGGCTACTGGGGAATTGCTCTGTTGATGTTTGTCGAAAATCTCTTTCCCCCAATTCCTTCGGAACTCATTATGCCATTGGCCGGCTTTACAGCAAGGGCAACTCCAGAAAAACTTAATGTCTTTGGCGTCTTTTTTGCAGGATTGCTGGGTTCGGTATTTGGTGCACTTATCTGGTACTATCCTGGTAGATTATTCGGGGAAAAGCGTTTACAAGCTTGGGCAGATAGATACGGTAAGTGGCTAACTATATCAAGTAAAGATATTACCAAGGCAAAGAACTGGTTCGACCAGCAAGGTGGCAAAGCAGTTTGTATTGGTCGCCTTGTACCCGGAGTGCGCACCTTAATTTCTGTACCCGCAGGCATGAGTCATATGCCGCTGCTACCATTTTTAATCTACTCAACTTTAGGTAGCGCTGTTTGGGTTGGTTTGCTAACATTCTCAGGATATGCCTTGGGTAGTCAATATGAACTTGTGGACAAGTATCTGGCTCCTGTTTCTAAAATTGTGGCTGTAGTTCTGATCCTGGGATTTGTCGTCTGGGTGATGAAGCGTAAGCGAAAAAACAGGAGAAAGTAACAATTCTTGTTTCTAACTTGCGTTGGAAAAATAAGTAAGTAGATAGTTTTAATTAAATATAAAATTTAGCGTTGGCCAAAAAACCCGAATTGGTAATAAAGCAGGGAACTTTCCTGCTTCCACTAACGCTATCGAGGAATTCATTACGGCTATTTACTTACTCTTTAGTATAAAAGCAATTTTTTGCAACTCTGCTTGTTAGTTTTGCCATTCTATGATATCTAGTGAAACTTACGTGCCATGTTTATCGCTCAACAACTAAGTGATTGTTTTTATATTGCTTGCTACAGTTGACGCAACAGATGTTTTCTGGTACACCCATTTCTGTAAGATGAGCATGATAACTTGTGAGAGCTAAGTTAAGTACTAGGAGCTTTTATGACAGACCAACCTTCCGCTGCCACTCCGATGAATGCCGCTGCTATTCCAATGAATAGAGTTTCAGCCGCAACGCCGATAAATGCTGCTCCCCCTCAACCAATTGCTGGTGTACCGGGGAAAAAGATTCTCAGTATTGATTTAGGTAGAACTTCTACAAAGACTTGTATTAGCCGCGAGTCTAATAATGTGACGTTCGTCTCCGCCAACGTGAAAGAGATGTCAATGGAACAAGTGCGTGGAGGTGTTTTTGAAGCCCGCGCGACTGATCCTTTGATGGACCTGTGGTTGGAATATCAAGGCAATGGGTACGCTGTTGGTCAATTGGCAGCAGATTTTGGAGCTAACTTAGGAGTGGGTCAATCTAAAGTCGAATCCGCACTGATCAAAGTCTTGGCTTGCGCTGGCTACTTTAAGCTCAAAGATGAGATCTCTGTGGTACTCGGTCTGCCTTACCTTTCTCAAGAACAATTTGAGAAGGAAAAAGCACAGCTCATCAGCCAACTCAGTGGTCCTCATGTGATGAATTTTCGCGGAGAAAGCGTACCATTGAATATCAACAAGGTTTGGGTCATGCCAGAAGGCTATGGCAGCTTACTATGGTGTGAGGCTCAACCAAAGAAAGGTACAGCAATGCCCGACTTTACCAAAGTCTCTGTAGCCATTGTTGATATTGGACATCAAACCACCGATTGTTTGATGATTGATAATTTCCGCTTTGCCCGAGGTGCGTCAAAGAGTGAAGACTTCGGTATGAGCAAATTTTATGAACTGGTTGCTGCTGAAATTGAGGGCGCAGACAGCCAGTCTCTATCTTTAATTGCTGCAGTCAACCGAATCAAAGGCGATCGCTTCTACCGTCCCAGAGGTGCAAGCAAGCCTACCAATTTAGATGACTTTCTCCCCAATTTGATAGAAATGTTTTCTCGCGAAATCTGTAACCGCGTGCTAGCATGGCTACCAGAGCGCGTTACCGATGTAATTCTCACCGGAGGAGGTGGAGAATTCTTCTGGGAAGATGTTCAACGCTTGCTCAAAGAAGCAAAAATTAATGCCCATTTAGCTTCGCCGTCTCGGCAAGCAAACGCTTTAGGGCAATATATTTATGGAGAGGCACAGTTATCCAACGCTCGCGCTAGAACTTAACACTGATGTTCCAATGGTCAAAAAAAGTAGTGAAATCCGTTACGTTTGAGCCAGGGGTGGCTGATGAAAGCTTGTTAGCTCTTGTGGAAAGTCATTTGGAGAAAGATCCCCAAAAAACTTTCAGCGACCTCTGTAAAGAAGCCTTATGGCAATCTTTGTGCGTACCGGAATCTGTACGACCAGCCCCGAAACCAGCAGCAGCAGCAGCAACACAAGGGGTGGAACAAAAAATTCTGGAACAAAAAATTCTGGAACAAAAAATTGCTGCACTGCAAAGTCAGATAGCTAACCTTGAGGAACGTTTTTTTGCCAAGGAAGCGAATCGGTTGGAAATGCTGGAACAGCAGCTCATACAACTGAGCCAACAAGTGGCTCAATTGGCTATTATGCTGAACAATGTTTCAACCACTTCCCCTCAAACCCCTCAACAGGTCTCAGCCATAGAAGTTATCAATTATACTTCTAGTCCTAATCATGCTGCTGCTACTCCTTCTCAAGAAATTGATCCAGTTATCAGCCGTATTAGCCAGTTTCTGGATGATTTCTAAGGACATTTCAGGCTGTTAATGTGTTTGACTGGTATAAAACCTCCTTAATGAGAATTCTCTTAAGGAGGTTTTATATTTATGAATTTTTATTGTTTTGTATTAACCACTTATATGTGGACTGAAATTCCTACTTAATCGTAAGTGATTAGCCGGACATGATATTACTCAATAACTAAAACCTCTTGTGATACTCAACAACTGCCCGATTATCATCTAAGAAATTGGTAGTTGCACGCAGACGAAGGGAATTATTCAGTCGATAATTAACACCCCATTGGAAAGGATCGTTTGTTGTCAAAATCTTGAGGGTAGAAATAGAGATCCTACGATTCAAGTCTACCCCAGCCTCCGCTGCCAACTCCAAACTTGAACTCGTCCTACCTGTTTGTACACTATCAGAAAGAATAGTTGGGAATAAACGCAGTTCACTTAAACCCAGTGCAGTACCAATTTGATTTAGAGGTTCTTGAAGATTGTTCAGTACAGCCGATCCTGCTATATTAATAAGTCCCAAAGTAGCATCGTTGTTGCTCCCTTCTTGATTATTTACATATCCACCCCCAAGCAGGGCAACAATTTCTGTTTCGGTGCGTGCAGGACTGCTTGTCAATTCTACACTTTGATCGAGTTTACTTGCAGGACCTTGTACCCTAGCTTCGACACGAATATTTTCTAAAGCTGCCAACCCTGTAATATTTGGTTTATTGAAGTCAGTATTTTGAAGAACGTCGAGTACTTTGGCAAATAGTTGGATGTCTAAGTTGGGGTCACGAGGTTGATTTGCCCGAAAAATAGCTTTATGCTTATACCCATTAACAAGGTTAAATCGAGTCGTAAATAAATTGACGCTTCCTCCCTTTAGCCGAATAGTTCCTTCTGGTATTGGTTCGCCAAATGAACCGTTGACGGTTAGGGAACCAGTTGCACGGAAACTAAGAATAGGTGGACGGGTAATTTCTACGTTTTTGCCTAAGTTTAACTTTAAATCCTGAAACTTAGTGGTTGTATTGCTAACTTTCGGACTCTCTTTAGGAGTTTCTTGCTTTGCCGCCTTTAAAGGTGAGACATTCGTATCATTGCTATTTTCAGGGGTAGTTGGATTTTTAGATTCTGCAAGTGATACCTGACCATTATCTAACTGCAATTGACCACCAACCATTGGGTTAAGCGCAGAACCAGTCAAGAGCAAGTTACCACTGACATCTCCCTTGTAAAGTTCCTTAATATTCAAAGCTAATTGATTAAGGGTCACATTGAGAGGATTATTTATTTTTGTTCCTTGGTTGGCGACAGGAATTTCCCCTTGTGCCTCAACACTACCTTGGTTATTATACTTACCTCGAAGATTTTGCACGATGATGCGGTCTAAATCAAACTGCACTTTTCCTGTAATATCTGTCAACTTTCCTGGTAACGATTGAGATGAAAAGGTAGCATTATTAACAGTGGCAAGTCCATCTATGATCGGCTGTTGCCTTGTACCCCGTACCATCAGGTTTATTTCTCCCTCACCTTTTTCAAAGGCTACCTGGTTGGTTAACAGGTTTAACACTGCCAATCCTTCATTTTGCACTTTCATCTCCAGACTAATATTATCCTTGTCTGGTTTTACGGTAGCAAAAGGTAACTGATATGGTATACTACCGGCAATCTTAACAGGTTCTGAACCAGAAACCACAACGTGACTGCCAAAGTCCAAGCGACCATTGGCATAGTTGAAACTCGCAATTGCTGAGTCTACTGCCTTTTGATTCAGAGTCCCTTGTGCGATTTGCAATTCTCCCCTTGCCTGTGGATTTTGAATGCTCCCTGCTAACGCTGCTGTGCCGTTAAGATTACCAGTTATACCAACTGGCATTTTGACAAAATTATTCAGCACTTGTACGGGGAAGTTGATCACTCGCAATTGACCAGATTGTTCACTACCGCCAATGTTACCTGTTAAGGCGATCAGCCGGTTCCCAGACTCAATTCGCAAAGGTAAAAATCTGAGAACACCGTTTTCAAATCTGCCTTGAGCAATCACTTGGTCTGCTTTATACAACTGCTCTAGTTTATCTCCCCGGCCCCAAACAAAGTTTTGACCGTTTAAATTAAAGCTGACATCCAGTCCGTTCGCAGCAGCAGTATCTATGGAGACTTCACCATTGAAAGTTCCTTTTAAATCTTCTAAATCTGGTATGCGAGAAGCATCGCGACGCTGTTGTTTGTGTTGTGCGAACTGGGATTCAATTTCAGCAAAGCGGTTAAGTTGGGTTAACAAAGGCTGATTATTTGCAAGCCCGACTGACTGAATAGAACTCAAATCCGCTGCTTTGCCATAGTTTGGTTCAGACAAACCGCGTTGGACATCTTGGAATTCGTATATCTGTAGCGCACTCAAGATATCTTGCACCTCACCCTGAGTCACGTTAAGTTTACCTTTGATTTGCGGACCTTTGGGAGTTTGGGTGAAAGTCCCAGCCATGGCGTAACGACTAAGACCTTTGACAAATTCACCATTTGTGATGGTAGCTTGACCATCACCATAACTGAACTGTGCATTCAGGCGATCGCCTTTTATCCTACCAACTTGAGGCTTCTCAATAGCAACATCCCCCTGTGTCGCGAATGTCTTTTGATTAACTTGAAAATCCCCAGTCAAAACTCCTGCAATTGTACCTTTACCAAGATGACTGTTAGCAGGCGGGGTAAGATTTAATATCGCTAAGGGGAAATTGTCTACTTTCACTGCCAAATTATCCCCTTGACTTTGACCGCTGGCTAATGAATCTTGCCACCGCACTAAGAAAGAGTTGGGGCGATTGTTTGCATCTGTGTTCACAGTAATGCGATCGCGTTTACCTGTGACATCTAAATTTAAACCCTGTCCCTGTCCCGACTGAATATTCCCAGTTAAAACCGACTCAAAAGGCAATTGATTCACCACCAAGTCGCGTAACCTGAGTTCTCCTTGTATATTTGGTGCTGGTAGTGTGCCGTTGATTCTCCCACCAAAATCGGCTTTACCGGTTAAGCCTACACTCTTGGATAAGGGTATTGGCAACTTTTGCAGATTCAAATTTTGTGCCTGAACGTTCAAATTGAATTCAGTAATTTCTGCTATACGTTCCCCACTAGATTTGGCTAAAATGTAACCATTAGCATTCAAATCCGGGGAAGTGGCTCGCTCAATGTTCAGCTTTTGTCCATCCCAACCAACAGCTGCTGTGAGTGGTTGCTCAATACCACCAAGACCTTGAGAAAACTGTACCTGACCAGAGGCACGCACGTTAGATATCTTGAAAGCTCCCACGGTGCCTGCGACTTGCAGCTTACCACCGAACTGCCCCCGCAGCTGCTGCGACAACCGTTTTAATTCCACACCAGAAGCATCAACCACAGCCTGATAGCGACCATCTGCCACTTGAATACTGGAAGCAGTCACAGTGCCATTTGCGACATTTAGTCGCGCCTGACCTGTCGCTTTTATCGCTTGTGGCTGAGACGAATTAATGAGACCAGCAACATTGAATTGACCACTTAAATTACCGTTCAACTGCGGTGATACTTGTGTCAAACGCTGCAATGGTACGTTATTTGCTTGAAGTTGCATTTGATAACGACCGTTAGCAAGTTCAATGTTAGAGGCGCTGACTGTGTTACTTCCAAAATTCACACGTGCTTGTCCTGTCGCTGTCACAGCTTCTGGTTTGAAAGATTCAACTGAACCAGCAACGTTGAACTGTCCGGTTAATTTTCCCTGAAATTGTGATGGTGATTGTGCTAACTGTTTCAAATCAACGTCATTAGCGTTAAGTTGTGCTTTGTACAAACCCTCTGCCACTTGGATTTTAGAAGCTGTAATTGCGCCACCCGCAACTAATAGCCGTCCTTCGCCCGTCGCATGCAATGTTTTGAGGTTGAAAGCGTTTGTGTTTCCTGAAACTTGGAACTTACCCGCTAATGGTCCTTGTAAACTTGGAGGCGCTTGTTTTAGTAAGCGTCCCAACTGTACACCATTTGCAATTAATTGAGCAGAAAAGCTTTCCTCACCAAATTGAATGTTAGAAATGGCAACTGTGCCACCTGCAAGTTGAACTTTTGTGTTATCTGTGGTGCGAATCGTGGCAACTTTGAATGGGGCTGAGGTTCCTGATAAGATCAGACGACCGTTGAACCGTGCGTCATCAACAGAGACGTTTTGTACTTGGCTGGGGTTGACAAAACGCTGCACTTGTAGTTGTGAGGTATCGGCGATCGCCTCCCAACGCTGATTAGCCCAATTGCCAGCAATTTGCACTTTACCACCAGCAACATTAAGATCAACATTCCGGAAAGAAACAGATTTGTCTGGGGCGATGATAGTTTCTCCGCTTCCGGGGTAGGTTGCTTGGGGTGCTTGCCATTGTACTGTTGTCTGAACCTTGTTATCACTGCCAATCATCTGGGCTGTACCTGAGACAGTACCAATTTGAAATGCAGGTTTTGCGTCATAAACAGAGGCTATCGCATCTCCCGGAACGTTCTTTGCTGTGACGTTAAAGTTGATTTGAGGAATTTTGTTAACAAATTGAACTTTACCAGCGCCTGTGATTTCACCACCGACTGCGGCTTTACCCTGAATATTTTTAAAAGTTATGACAGAAGCAACAGGAGAAAACTCAAACTGTGTGCTGACAGTATTAAAATCGACTTTATCAATTTTTGCTGTTTTGATGGTAGCGACTGTGCCAGAGAGAATTGGATTGGTAGTTGGTCCAACAAGCTGTAAGTTTGCCTTAACTTCCCCAATTGTCGGTACTGGCAATTTTACCTTGAGAGTTTCGCGGGCATCTGCTACATTCACCGAATTCACACGTGCAACCAGGTTGTAGCCTGCTTTTCGGTCAATGGTACCGCTACTTACCAAGGGGATTTTGCCATAACCCGCAGAGACATTCTCTAACTGCATTTCGGTTTTTTCAAACCGCAGGTGACCTTGAGAATTCGTAAATGGTTGTGGCATTCGGGGAACTTGAAGTTGAACCCCTTGCAAAGTAGCATTACCGAAAATGAGCGGGTTTTGCTGTTTTTGTTTGAGTTGAATGTTGAGAATTTTCAGATCACCCTCAACTCGACCTGCTTGAAATTGTATGGGTAACTTAACGATGCGAGAAATCTCAGTAGCAAGCAAGTTTTGCCCACGCAGGGACTCTAAATTAATTTCTTGTGTCTTTGGACGAAGGTCTCCCTGTATGGAAACGTTACCACCATTATTTGATTCTCCACCCAAATCAAATTTTATTAGTTTGTAGTTTTCTAATAGCTCTGCAGTTCCGTTGATTTGTGAGAATGCTACGGAGGAGGGAGGGAGTGTTACCGTTTGCGCAGCACCTCCTGCGGGGCTAGGGAGCCGTAGGCTGGGAGAGAGGGAAGGAGGGAGAGCTTCTTTACCTTTCTCAGTGTTGTTTTCTCTGGTTTGTTGTACCCCAAGTTCCTCTACTTTCCTCTCCTGCGGTACCAAGATCAGCTTGGCATTGCGAAATCGCAGTTTGTCTAAATTTGTTTTAATCGGTCCTTTTTGAGGTGAGGGGATTATTTTTGTGGTTAACCAGCGCCCTTGTTCATCTTGTTTAATGTAAACATCTGGGTTGACTAAGGTGACGTCTAGGTTGAGCTTTCGCTTAAACAACAACTGTAATGGATCAAAACCTACCTCCACACCCTCGACTGTAACTTTATCTGGATCTATAGATGTTGCTGGGATGGCTGAAGCTCCAAATTTCACTCCTGTAAGCGATAGTTGCTTGACCTGTCCCAGTTCTACTGGACGGTTCAGTGTAGTGGTAAGATTGCTTTGCGCCAGTGGCACTAATTCTTTATGAATCAAATTCCACAGTCGCCAAGTACTGCCGAGAATTCCAAGAAACAAAATTCCGCCCAAGGCAATGCCACTACGATTTAAAATCAGCAGCCATTGATACTTTTTATAAAAATGGAGGGATTGGGAGTGATCATCTGGATTAAAAGCTTTGGTCATGTCGTCTCTCACTACTGACTAACCGAAACAGTCTTGAGCGCCGAGTGTAAATTCTGAAAGTGTTATCAGTTTACATTCTTTGAGAGACTCAGCGCTCAGAAAGAGGTATCAAGCCTATGCTAGTTGCATAATAGTCCCTTTTAGGAAAAACGCCACTTGCACTGAATACTGGTAAACCCAAATCCAGCAGTGGCTCAACGGACAGATGCGCGACTCTCGGGAGACCAGCCCACCGTAAGACAGCGCTATGCAGGAGGGGAGCCAGTGCGTTGCGGTGAGACCAGTGCTGTAGGAGGGTTTCCCGACCTAGGCATCTGGCGTTCGCCGTAAGGCGTGCGCTTTGCGCATACCCGAAGGGGGGTTCCCAAGGCAGCTTTTGGGGGGAAGCGGGGGAACATAACGTGCCGCCCCGTTGTAGCACCTGGCGTTCTCCCGACCTAGGCGACTGCGTTCGGGCAAAGCCCATGCCAGGCATACCCGAAGGGAAGTGTCCTCCCCTACACAGCATTGTGCTGTGTAACGTGCTTGTTGCCTTAAGTTTGGGAAATTTCTTAGGCGAAAAACTAACGGCATTTACATCAAGTGGGTACAGCCGCTCACAGCACTGTGTCCAGAATTTATTTGTGGAGCCATCATAGCCTTTTTTCCTGATTTTATCCCCCGAATATATCTGTAAGGATTTATTCAGAACTTAGCACTCAAGATACGGATGAAACTGCCACATTGGTAGAACTGATTGGTACACAATTAATTGCGCCTACTCCAGGATAACCGACGATACAAAAGACGGCAGGAGTTTTTTATCAGTATTCGTAAGAAAAGAGGGAACGCTTAACAGGGAACAGGCAACAAAAGGGATGATGTTTGTTGAAAGCGCCCCAGGGGGGACGCACCACCCGCTACGAATCGAAAAAACACTCTTTTCCCCTACACCCCTGTGTTTGTTGAGAGACTAGTCACTTTCTTGAAGAAAATTATTGATATTGTGGTCTTTACCTTGTCAGGAAAATATTAAGATTTGATAAAAAAGTGAAAATTTTTGCTTCGACTTTTCATTGGACGCCTTCTAGAACTTTAATTAAAAATAGATCAAAAATGTAAGATTAATGATTACACCCATGCGTGTTTTTGTACTACTGTTTAATGCTCGGACAGAAAATGAGGGAATCCACACAATTCAGGTGGGCGATCGCAATAAAGTTCTGATGTTCGAGTCAGAAGACGACGCGACACGCTTTGCCCTCATGCTGGAAGCTCAAGATTTCCTCTCACCAACTGTAGAGGCGATTGATTCAGAGGAAGTCAAAGAATTTTGTCAAGGTGCGGACTACGATTGGGAAATTGTCCCAAATGACAGTGCTTTGGCAATTCCCCCAGAAGTCAACGTTGATGAAACAGATTGGAAATTAGAGTCCCAGGAGAATGTTGCTGAGGAAACTCTGCCTCGCAGCCAGGGGTCCCAGGAAAAACCGGAAATTTCTGATTCGGAACTAGACAGCATTCGCCGGAAACTGGAAGGATTACTGTAGTAAGTCATTAGTCACTAGTCACTACTGATGACTGATTACAAATAAACTGTAGTACTTCCGGAAAACCCGCTCACAGTACTGCTTTTCAATTGCACTTTGGACAAAAAAACAAATGACGACGAATTTACAGGGGCGCGGTCATCTTTTGACAGAGCAGGTTAATCCTGACAGTCTTAATTTAGACCAGCTAAGTTCTGTGGAACTGGTAGAGTTATTCAATCGCGAAGATGCAAAGGCAGTGGCAGCAGTAGGTGCAGCTAAAGTTCAGTTAGCTCAAGCAATTGAACGTACTGCTGAGTGTTTGCGTCACGGGGGACGTCTTTTTTACATCGGAGCAGGCACAAGTGGTAGGTTAGGAGTGTTAGACGCTGCAGAGTGTCCACCTACTTTTTGTACATCTCCAGAGATGGTACAAGGAATTATTGCTGGTGGTGCGGGTGCATTAGTACGCAGTTCCGAAGACTTGGAGGACAGCGCCGAAGATGGTGAAGCGGCGATCGCCCAACGACAAATCACGCAACTTGATGTAGTGGTTGGCATTACAGCCGGTGGAACAACACCTTTTGTTCATGGCGCGATGAGTGCTGCTCGTCAGCGAGGAGCAACTACTATATTTATAGCCTGCGTCCCTGTTGAACAAGTGGAGTGTGAGGCTGATATTGATATTCGCTTGTTGACTGGACCAGAGATCCTTGCAGGTTCAACTCGTCTCAAAGCGGGTACAGTCACTAAACTAGCTTTAAATACCCTGTCTACAGGTGTGATGGTGAAGTTGGGTAAAGTTTATGGCAATCGCATGGTGGATGTGGCGGTAACGAATCAAAAGTTACGCGATCGCGCTATGCGTATTTTACAAGACCTCACAGGTTTAAGTCGAGAAGCCGCTGGTTTTTTATTGGAACGCAGTGGTAAGTGGGTAAAGTTGGCGCTATTGATGCATTGGACTGGTTTGGAAAAAGAGGAGGGCTTACAACTCTTGTCACAATACCAAGGTAATCTCAGGGCGGCTGTTGCTAGTTATAAAAACAACGAGCAAACCTGAACATTCTACTTCGAGTTACAACTAAAAAAGTGAGAAATGAGGAGTCACTTATTCCTCACTTACAACTTTTTTGTTTTTTGATTGACAAGCTTTTGACCTATTTTTTCTAAAAATCTTAGCTCAATCACTAAAACTTTATAATTAATTAATAAATCAAATATCTTCTCAAATTTACTTCTTGAGATAGACGTAAAAATAATTTGATTATCTCTTGAGGGAGATTGGCTAGTCTGTTTATAAATTAGAAAATACTCATGACTGGCGGAATTCATTCAAAACTTGCTAATCACCAGAAGTTAATCGCTTTGAGCCATTATTCTTCTAGTCATTAGTAACATAATTCTCGTATTTTTTCAATGCATCTCCTTCTCTTGTTTTTATATACTTACTATGGCAAAGGCAATTGAATTTAATTTATTTGCACCTTACAACGAAGCAGCTTCTTTAATTGGTTCTTTTTCTGATTGGGAACCAATTTCAATGAAAAAAGGTGAGGATGGTTATTTTCGCACAACCGTTGAATTAGAAGATGGTGATTATAAATATAAATTTCGTGTGCAGTCAAAGTCTTGGTTTTTTGAACAAGACCAATGGGTAGATGTCACAGACCCCTATGCAACTGATATTGATGAAATGAGTGGGAATGATGACAGTGTTGTACATATAAAAGATGGGGAACGTGTTGTAGATACTTACGTTTGGCAACACGACGATAAACATCTGCCCGCAAACGAGGAATTAGTTATTTATGAATTGCACGTTGGTGACTTTTCTGGAGGAGAAGATGATCCACATGCACGAGGAAAGTACAAGCACGTCGTTGAGAAGTTAGATTACCTCAGTGAACTGGGAATTAATGCGGTTGAGTTAATGCCAGTTAAAGAATATCCAGGAGATTATAGTTGGGGTTACAATCCACGCCACTTCTTTGCCCCAGAATCAAGTTACGGTCCGACATCGGGATTAAAAAATCTTGTTGATGAGTGCCATGCAAGAGGAATTCGTGTGATTATGGATGGTATTTATAACCATTCAGAATCATCAGCTCCATTAACACAAATTGACCACGATTATTGGTATCATCATGAGCCTCGCGATCCCGATAATAACTGGGGACCAGAATTTAATTACGAACACTATGATGAAAATTTAGAGACTTATCCTGCTCGCAAATTTATTGGCGATACAGTTCGTTATTGGGTTAGTGAGTATCACCTTGATGGAATTCGCTACGATGCAGCACGGCAAATTGCTAACTATGATTTCATGCACTGGATAACCGAAGAAGCCAGAGATACTGCCAGCATGAAGCCTTTTTATAACATTGCCGAACATATTCCAGAAACGACCAGTATCACCAACGCTGATGGACCAATGGATGGCTGCTGGCATGATAGTTTCTATCATTGTATTAAGGATCATATCTGTGGTAACACCTTTGATTTAGAACGCCTCAAAGATGCGATCGACGCAAAGCGTCAAGGCTTCATGGGTGCTACAAATGTTGTGAATTACCTCACCAACCATGATCATGATCGCTTAATGGTGGAATTGGGTAACAACAATATCTTTGATGAAGAAGCTTTTAGGCGGTTGAAGTTGGGAGCTGCTATCCTTTTAACAGCAATGGGTATACCCATGCTTTGGATGGGTCAGGAGTTTGGCGAGTACAAGCCGAATACACAAGAATCATCTAAAATTGAATGGGGATTGCTAGGTAATGATTTGAATCGTAACTTGTTTGAATACTACAAAGGCTTAATACACCTGCGTAAAAGCAATCATGCTCTCTACACAGAAAATGTTGATTTCATTCACGAAAATCCAGAAGATAAAGTATTAGCTTATAGCCGTTGGAACGATGAAGGTTCTCGTGTTGTGGTTGTGGCGAATTTCTCAGAAAACTTCTTAGGTGGGTATCAAGTTTCTAACTTCTCCAACAATGGCAAATGGCACGAGTGGACAGGCAATTATGATGTAGAAGCTAGCGACAATAGCATTACGATTGATATTGGACCATACGAAGCTAAGGTGTTTGTTTGGCAGTAAATCAGTTATTCGCTGTCTGTCATCAGTTGTTATATCAAGTTCGCCTAATTAGTTACGATAAAACGACCTCACCCCCTGCCCCTCTCCTTGCGAAGGAGAGGGGTGCCCGATAGCGTAGCGTGCCGTTAGGCATAGGGCGGGGTGAGGTTCTTTTTATAAGTGTTCATCCGAACTTGATATTAGCCAAAGGTAATATAGCAATCCTAAATCATTTGTGAACAACAAGAACCCCGATTTCTCTAAGAAGTCGGGGTTCTGAATTGGATTGCTATGGATAGGACATGGGTCTACTGATGAGAGAATAAGCTAAAACAGTGATAAATTATTGAACACACGGTGACTTAAATGGTGGGTCAAACAATATGTGGACGCTACCGCATTATCCGACAGATAGGAAAAGGAGGGTTTGGTGTCACTTTCTTAGCTGAGGATACGCAGCGACCAGGGAATCCTCAGTGCGTTGTCAAGCAATTCAAACCTCAGTCAGATGACGCCTACACTCTACACCACGCAAAACGTTTTTTTGACCAGGAAGCACAGATGCTGGAAGTCTTAGGAAATCATGACCAAATCCCAAGACTTCTAGCACATTGTGAACAAAATCAAGAATTTTATATCGTTCAGGAATACATTAAAGGTCAGGATCTCAATCAAGAAGTCTTTTCTGGAAGACAACTAAGTGAACCTGAGGTGATTAAGCTTTTAAAAGAGATTTTAGAAGTTTTAGCCTTTGTCCACCAACAAGGGGTGATTCACCGGGATTTAAAACCCTCAAATATTATGCGACGTGAATTAGATGGCAAAATTGTGCTGATTGACTTTGGTGCAGTTAAGCAAATAGCCACTCAAATAGCTAATGCTCAAGGACATACTAATTTTACTGTTGCTGTTGGCACTCCTGGTTATGTACCAAGCGAACAAGCCAAAGGTAAACCAACATTAAGCAGCGACATCTATGCAGTTGGAGTTATCTGTATTCAAGCTTTGACAGGGATGAATTCCAATCCAAGACATGGAGGATTGCCTACAGACTCCAAGACAGGAGAAATTATTTGGCGCGATCGCGCAAAGGTTAGTCCAAAGCTAGCCAATATCATAGATAAAATGGTGCGCGATCACTTCAGTCAGCGCTACCAATCAGCAGATGAGGCTTTGCAAGCTGTCAGAAGTTTATCATCCAAATCGCCTCCTAAGAAAGTTTGGGTTGGAGTGGGGATAGTAGCAGCGTTAATCCCTCTTCTTATCTGGTTCGGCTATCAGTTTTGGAATGTGAAACCAACCAAGCCAAAACCAAATTTTTCGGCTAATACTTACTCTGATTACGGTGTAGAAATAAAATATCCTGAAAATTGGACAAGACAAGATGAGCCAGTTAAGTTTGGTGATGAGGTGACAAAATTTATTCCTAGCAGTGACAAACCATCAAATGCTTGTCCGCTAGAAATCGTTGTAAATGTTAGTGAATTATCCCAGGGATTTTCACTTAAAGGATATAAAGAATCAGTAGAAAATAAAATTAAAAATATTATTCCAGATACTCAAATTGCTGATGAATCAACATCTGCTACTACGCTGTCAAATTACAAAGCTTATAAATTGAGCTATAGGCGTCAAGAACAGCAATGTCGTTTAAAAGTGATGGAAATAGGAACAGTTAGAGGTGGTAAGGCTTATTATGTTACCTATACAGCAGAAGTGACACAGTATGATAAATATCTGGCAGATGTGGAACAGATGATTAAGTCGTTTCAAATTTTGGATGTTAAAGAAGGTAAATAGGCGGTTAGAAACCGCATTCGGCATGAGTAAATGTGGGCTATAACATTATTCGTGATATGTCCTCCGCGATCGCGTAGCGATCGCATTCGCAATGACACAGTTACGTTTATTTATTTCCTAGATCTTAATGAAAAATAAATTAAATGACTCAATCAGAAAATCAACGCTCAGACAACCGCCAAATTTTGATAGTCTTGTCACCACTACCACTGACTAAAGTCCTGCCATCTGGGCTGATGGCGACGGAACGAACCCACTCGGAATGACCACCGAGAGTACGGATAAGTTGTCCAGTTGCAAGATTCCAGATTTTGATAGTCTTGTCTTCACTACTACTAGCTAAAGTCCTGCCATCTGCGCTGATGGCGACGGACAAAACTTGTTTGGAATGACCACCAAGAGTACGGATGAGTTGTCCAGTTGCAAGATTCCAGATTTTGATAGTCTTGTCTTCACTACCACTAGCTAAAGTCCTGCCATCTGCGCTGATGGCAACGGAATTAACAAAACTGGAATGACTTTGGAGAGTACGGATAAGTTGCCCCGTAGTGAAATTCCAAATTTTGATAGTCTTGTCACCGCTACCACTAGCTAAAGTCCTGCCATCTGCGCTGATGGCGACGGAACTAACTCCATTAACCCCGTTGGAATGAACAGCGAGAGTACGGATGAGTTGCCCAGTTGCAAGATTCCAGATTTTGATGGTATCGTCAAAACTACCACTGACTAAAGTCCTGCCATCTGCGCTGATGGCGACGGAATTAACCGAATAGGAATGACCAGCGAGAGTACGGATGAGTTGCCCAGTTGCAAGATTCCAGATTTTGATAGTCTTGTCAAAACTACCACTAGCTAAAGTCCTGCCATCTGCGCTGATGGCGACGGAATTAACCGAATAGGAATGACCAGCGAGAGTACGGATGAGTTGCCCAGTTGCAAGATTCCAGATTTTGATGGTATCGTCCCAGCTACCACTAGCTAAAGTCCTGCCATCCGGGCTGATGGCGACGGAATTAACCCCATAGAAGAATTCATTATTTGAGGAATCTGCAATAACACTATTCGCTAAAACGAAATTGGCTGCTGTACTGTTGGTATTTAGAGGCGGTGAGGTGGTAGCTGGTGGTGAGGTGACAGCAGTCTTTTTTCTACTTGGTGGAGAAGAAGGTTTTGTTGCTTGCTGATTTCCACCTTGTTTAGCAGCAAGCGTTAAATAAGTATTAATAGGAATCCCAAAAAAATCCGTCGCGCCTGTCCCAGGATTCGTGAGCGATAATCCATTAACTCCTACCAATCGCCCTTGTCCATCTAAAACTGGACCACCACTCATTCCTGGCTTAGTTGGATTAGTATGAACCCAGGCGTATCCATTCTTAGCATTTCTCACAATCCTAGAAATGCCACCTGGTAAAAAAGTATAACTGCGCTCTGGACTCACAGCATCAGGATCAGCCCAGCCAGTGACATATATTGTTGTACCTTCACTCACTTGTCCAGAATTACCTAATTCTGGCTTCCGGTAATTTTCTGTACTAGTGAATTGCAGCACTGCTAAATCGACACCAGGAAAGTATTTGACTACACTTTGGTTAAAAGAATAGCGCCGATTATCAGGAGTTTGGAGAGTATAGTTTCCCTTTAATCGCACCACATGCTCGTTTGTGAGGACAGTGTAAGTATTTCCTTGGCGGTTAATGATAACTCCAGATCCAGTATTAGCGCCATCGATGCGAACTGTAATCTGTTTAGCAATAGCGTTAACTTCTGCTGGCGTCAATCCTACAGCAACTTGAGACTGTACCATGACAACTGCTGCACTCAGTAGCCCCACAGAAAAACCATAACAAAGCTTAATCACCTGTCCTCTCATAAACCGGACTTTTGTTTTGCATCAAAATTCACTAGCGGTGTACCCTGAGCGGAGTCGAAGGATACACTCATCTTAAATGAACGTGTCACCAACTTTGGAGCTAACTGCACAACAGTTTTTATAGGTACTGCCAAACTGGAACGAGTAATCTGCTCTTGTAAAGCTTTAGAAGGCTCAGAACCATCCATATATAATTCAGGAGTATTCCATACTGGATCTTTATGCAATCCATTAATACCCACAACTTCTCCTCGCTGATTTAGCAACGGTGCGCCACTCATACCCTTGCGTATTTCATTGCTGTACCCAATTTGGTAACCCCCCTCCAAAGCCTTATCCAGTATTAGCGAAACTTTTCCCTCTGTAAAAACATACTCACTGCCTACTCCCTTGTTTGCAACACACATCTCGCTTTTCACCTCACCCTCGCTTTTCGCTTCGCGAAAATCTTTCCCTCTCCTTACCAAGGAGAGGGATGCCCGATAGGGCAGGGTGAGGTTCCCACTCCCAACTTCCCTAGCTTCGCGAAAATCTTTCCCTCTTTTTACCAAGGAGAGGGATGCCCGATAGGGCAGGGTGAGGTTGTCACTTCCAACTTCCCTAGCTTCGCGAAAATCTTTCCCTCTCCTTACTAAGGAGAGGGATGCCCGATAGGGCAGGGTGAGGTTGTCACTTCCAACTTCCCTAGCTTCGCGAAAATCTTTCCCTCTCCTTACTAAGGAGAGGGATGCCCGATAGGGCAGGGTGAGGTATTTCTGATTTGCCCCATTTTGCTCCGCACGTGACGTAAATCCACCAACAAATACCTTATCCCCAACTTTCAAACTGGATGAATTTCCCAGCGTTGCAACTGTATAAACTGTATTAGTGCTACGAAACTGCAGTATAGCCAAATCTCTATCTTTAAATACAACAGACTTGGAAACCACAGCAGAGTAAAGACGCCCATCTGGAGTTTGAATTTGATACGGAGGATCAGCGGATCTCAACACATGAGCATTGGTAATTACGGTATAAATTTGCCCATTTCTTTTCATCAAAGTTCCTGTCCCCAGTAACTCTTTTGACAAAACTTTGACCGTAATTGCTTCAGCTTTTTGTTGCAGTTGGGGTACCGAGAGTTGAGAAAGCTTGCAATTTTGGTTTTGACAAGACACAGAAATGGGTTTGTGTCTTGGGAGTGCGATCTGCCCTTGGCAGCAAGCTCCGCTTATCGCAATTCCACCAAGACAGGCAACCAAAAGTAGTGTACAATGAAGCCCCCGCGTTACCCACCTCCAAGTCATTTCTTCCTGACTCCAAAATTGACTGAGAATCAAAAGCGAGGCTCAAGTGAGGCTGAACTAGGAATATTGGTTACAGGCTTGTTACCTCCCGCGCTGTCATCTGTATCTACAAGTTGCTTAACATCTACGTATAAATCACCATCAGAATAGGATACATATTGACTGCCGCTCAGTTCAATCGGCTTCGCATCAGCGCCTCGGCGGAAATCAAGAATTTGTCTCAGCACGCGTCCAGTATCAGTTCCCGGCTTAAGGGTGACTAGTACATCCTGATCGTTGGCACAAGAACCACCCTTACGACTCGCAATACACAACACAGGATAACCTTTAAAGTTATCTTTACTTGTGATGTATACTGAGCCATTATCATAGTATTGTTGGAATCTTGCAGAAACGATCGCACAACGTTTCTCCGGTGGAAAAGCTTTAAAATCCCTAACCAGCCAACGAATAAACGTTTCATTTCCTCGTGAGGTACGAACCATTGTTACTGGTGTACCATTACGCTTTTCGCAGGAGAATTTATTACTATTAGCAAAACTAGGCTGATTGATAGCTGCAATTATAGGAAACGTACTCAGTGAAGCTATGGCTAAGGATTGAGTAACCGCTGTCAAGATTTGACAAAATGACTCCAGTTTCATAAGTATGGTGCAACTCCCTGGAAGGGTACATCTTATGTTGGCAAGAATACACCAAACTACAATCTCAAGTTGAATTATTTCGGAATATTTCAGATATACGAGCAAATTTGAGTTGCTGACAGGAAGAAATGGTTGATTTTAGTTGGTTTTAAATACTTTGGGTGCAATACACCCTATGCTACTTACACAGCTTGGCAGCTCTTTTGATTGTAGCCAGTGTAGCCATTAATTAGGAATTATTGGAAAATACAAGTATATAGGGATGATTCACCGCACTTCGCTGCCTTTGCAACGGAGTGGCTTCAAAATCTAGCATTGCTTGACTTATGCGCGTCTTAATAGTAGAGGATGAACCTGGCATTGCTCAATTTATTAGTCAGGGATTGAAAGAAGCAGGTTACGCAACAGATATAGCTACTGATGGTCAGGAGGGACTAAATTATGCTTTAGCCGCAGAGTATGACATCATTGTATTGGATATAATGTTGCCTCAAATGGACGGTCTACAGGTTTTGCGGAAACTGCGATCGCAAGGTCTTAAAACCCCTGTACTGCTACTAACCGCTCGTGATGCTGTAGAAGACCGGGTTCGAGGTTTAGATGCTGGTGCTGATGACTATTTGTTTAAGCCCTTTGCTTTGAGCGAACTATTGGCGCGTCTGCGTGCCTTACTACGTCGTCCTCCGATGCAACAGGACACAATACTGCGAGTCGGAGACTTGGAGATGGACGTTGCGATTAGGGAAGTACGCCGCGCTGGAAAAAGTATCAACCTCAGCCCCCGTGAATTTACACTGCTACAGTATCTTATGCGCCACCCTCGCCAAGTACTTACCCGCAATCAAATAACCGAACATACCTGGAATTTTGACTTTTACGAAAATTCCAACGTTATTGATGTTTATATTGGCTACTTGCGACGCAAGATAGACCACGGTTTCGACAAACCCCTCCTACACACAGTGCGTGGTGTAGGATATTGCCTCAGCGCAGATGCTGAATGATGATTAGTTTGAAGTGGCTGAATCACATCCCTGTACGTATAAAATTAACTGCCTGGTATCTCCTGTTGTTGGGGCTGACTCTGGGCGGGTTCACGGGCTACTTGTATTTCCGACTTGAGCGTAAAATAATTAACCAGGCGGATACCGCTCTGCAAATAGCAGGTTCTCAGTCCTTAGTTTATTTAAGCGATAACAATAACGCCCTTGCCTTTGCGGACAAGCCAAGCCGACAAAATACCGTACAACGTTTGATAGAGGCTGGATTTGCAGTTCGCCTGATCACTCCCCAAGGCAAAATAGTGGACGGCTTTGGCAAATACCAAGAAGTGCCTCTCTGGATACCAAGTGCCAGTGGATACACAAGAGTTGCAAGAAATAAGGCAGACTGGCGACTAATTAGCCAGCCAGTAATCCGTCAAGGTCAGATTATCGGCTGGTTGCAAATAGCAAAGTCTCTTGAGGCATTAGAAGAAATATCCGATAAATTATCTGCAGAACTTTTATTTTTGTTGCCATTTATACTGATATTTGCTGGTTGTGGTGGTTTATTTCTCTCATCAAGAGCATTGCAACCCATCAGTCAAATCACCCAGACTGCCCAAGCTATTAGCGCCATTGACCTCGCCCAACGTCTAAACTACAAAGGGGCAAAAGATGAAGTGGGACAGTTGGCGACCACCTTTGACCAGATGTTAGAACGTTTACAAGCAGGTTTTGAACGGGAACAACGGTTTACAGCTGATGCAGCCCATGAATTACGTACTCCCCTGACGGTTATCAAAGGACGCATAGACGTAACCCGCAGTCGGGAACGCACTCCAGATGAATACGACCAAACCTTGCAGGATTTAGAACAAGAGGTAGACCGACTCATTCGCCTCAGCAATGGTTTACTGTTACTAGCAAGGATTGACCGAGGACAGTTACCTTTTGAGCCATTACCTGTGGACTTAAACAACTTGTTGGAAGTGATTGTGGAACAAGTGCAATATGCCGCAGAATTGCAACAGATTAAGCTGCTAAATAACTTGACCCCCGATTTGTGGGTGCAGGGCGATCCTGACCAGTTGACCAGTTTGTTTTTGAACCTGGTAGACAACGCCGTTAAATACACACCACAAGGAGGTGTTGTTTGGGTGCGGTCAAATTTGCACTCAAATGTAGTGCAGGTGATGATAATTAACACAGGAGTAGGTATTGCAAAAGAGCATCTACCTCACCTATTTGAGCGGTTTTATCGGGCAGACTCAGCCCGTGTTCAAGGAAAAAGTGGAGCTGGGTTGGGGTTGGCGATCGCTCACGAAATTGCTCGCTTGCATGGCGGTACTATTATTGCTGACAGCATTCCTAACAAAGAAACTACTTTTACCGTGACTCTACCGTTTGCTAAGTCTCGCTTAAAACCACACAAACTTTGACTTGTCAAGCATTTTTTAAACTCATCAAAATTCATGACATGCACTAATAGTCGTTGACTCTCATTATTTTCTTAATCTCGTTTTGTAACTTGAAATTATAGCGAGTTGAAATAGGGTTAGACCATGACAGTAAGTGAAATGAGACTGAATGCAACTTCATTACAGCAGATATCCCAATCGCAGCAGATACGTGAATACACCATATGTGAAACTCAAGCTAGTCAATATATGATTGATTGCTATCCGTATGCTGTGAGAGGATTTTTGTGGGGTCTTTTTTTCTCTATTGTCTTTTGGGTAAGTGCGATTGGCGTATTGATGCTAGTGTTTTAATTGTTAGAAATTGTAGGTTAGCGTAGACAGTTGCAACGTTCAAGCAAACCTACAATTATTATATATATTTCTCTGTACTTACATATAGCAATCCACGCATCAATCATGAAAAATGGTAAACCCGGTATCGCAGAAGTTACCGGGTTTCTTAGATTTTCGATTCTCAGCATTCATATTTAGATTGCTATATAAAAATTTCTTTGATAGACTCTCATCTATTTCTTAATCTAATGTGGTAATGTCTATTTCTTTAAGCTTTTATCATACCAAAACTTTCTTTTTTCTCTCATCGTATTCTTAAAAAGCCTCCCTAATATGAAGGTATGAGCTAATAACATCAATCCTTCAATTCTGAAGTTTAATTATGGGAATTAAGCAAACAATTATAGCTGCTTGTGGAGTAGTAGCTTTGATTCTTGTAGGAGGTTGGTTTTTTAGAACTAGACCTGTTCAAGCTTCTCCTGACAACACAGCACCTGCGGTCACAATGGTTGAAGCCATAGAAACGGTTCTTGCTGCTAACCCAGGTACAGCAGCAATTGATGTCAATTTAGAGCATGAAAATAATAATTTTGTGTGGGAAGTTGAACTAAACAATGATTTAGAAGTGTACATCGATGCCAACACAAAAGAAATTGTGAAAACTGAGCAAGGCTGGAGTTTGACAGATGTTCCTCTCTTAGCAAACTGGATTCCTAATTAATTTATATCCCTGTAATCGGAATTTACTCATGACTAAGTCTGTATCTACCCACAAAGTTAAGTTGAAACCAGTTCGCCCAATGCAAGACAAGCTGCCTCAAAACTCGCATTTCCTCGATATAGAAGAAACAATCGACTTGTTAGAAACTGACCAAGCACAGGGCTTGAATAGTATTCAAGTCAAAGAGCGAATAGCGCGTTTTGGTTTTAATGAATTGACCGGAAAGAAAGGAAAACCCTGGTGGTTAAAATTTCTTTTGCAATATAATCAGCCGCTACTGTACATCTTGCTAATTGCGGGTGCTACTAAGGCAATTATAGGTGAGTTTGTCAACGCTTTTGTGATTTGGGGTGTAACTACAACTAACGCCATTATTGGATATGTTCAGGAATCGAAAGCGGAAGGGGCGATCGCAGCCCTAGCTAAATCCATCACGACAGAAGCAACTGTTATCCGCGAGGGTCAAAAGTTACGCATTCCCTCACGAGAGTTAGTTCCTGGTGATGTGGTGCTGTTAACTTCTGGTGACAAAGTACCTGCTGACTTACGACTGATTAAGGTGCGGAATCTGCAAGTAGATGAATCCGCCCTGACTGGTGAGTCTGTAGCTGTTGAAAAAGAGGCGGGTGTAGAGACGCCGCCCCTACCGCCAGATATCCCGTTAGCAGAACGCAAAAATATGGCTTATACAGGCGGTTTTGTTACTTTTGGGCAGGCGACAGGTATAGTAGTAGCCACGGGTAATACTACCGAAACAGGGCGAATTTCTCAGCTATTAGAAAATAAAATCGACCTTTCTACCCCCTTAACCCGAAAATTCGACAAGTTCAGCAAAAATTGGCTGTACATGGTTTTGGGGGTTGCAACCCTGACTTTGATGGCGGGACTGCAAACCAAACCTTGGAGAGATGCTATAGAAGCTACTGTAGCATTAATTGTCGGCTCGATTCCGGAAGGATTACCAGCGGTAGTGACTGTGACACTAGCTATCGGTGTATCCCGCATGGCTCGTCGCCACGCAATTATCCGCAAGCTGCCAGCAGTAGAAACTCTCGGTAGTGCTACTGTCATTTGTTCCGATAAAACTGGCACTTTGACCGAAAATCAAATGACAGTGCAAGCCATCTATGCGGGGGGACATCAGTATGCAGTCACTGGTGTGGGTTATTCTCCGGAAGGGGAAATTGTACAGGATGGCAAACCAATCGACTTGAGTGGCGATCTCGGTTTGCACGAATGTCTCAGCGCTGGACTGTTATGCAATGACTCTCACTTGGAAACCAAAAACGGTAAATGGGTAGTTGTTGGTGATCCGACTGAGGGGGCGTTAATCACCTCTGCAAATAAATTGGGGTTAATCAAGCCGCTTCTAGAACAGCAAATGCCGAGACTGGATGGGATTCCTTTTGAGTCTGAGTTTCAGTACATGGCGACTCTGCACGCAACTCCAACAGGTAAGACGATTTATGTTAAGGGTTCAGTAGAGGCGATCGCCAAGCGCTGCAACTTCATGTTAAATAGCAACGGACAACTCAAACCAATCGACTGCCAAGAGACATTAAATACCTCCTCTATCGAACGGGAAGTCAATATTATGGCACGTCAAGGCTTACGGGTGTTGGCGTTGGCAAAAAAGCTTGTACCAAACGGACAAACTACCGTAGACCACGTAGATATTGACACTGGGTTGATTTTCTTGGGCTTGCAGGGGATGATTGACCCACCACGCGAAAGTGCGATGAAAGCGGTGAAAGCCTGTCAAGAAGCGGGTATTCAGGTAAAGATGATTACTGGGGACCATGCTGTCACAGCGCAGGCGATCGCGACTCGTATGGGCATCAATAAAAATGGTTCGGTGCTGGCATTTTCCGGCGCTGAACTGGCTCAAATGGACTACCAAGAACTTGCCCAAGTTGCAGAAGATGGGGTTGTATTCGCCCGTGTCGCACCAGAACAAAAGCTGCGTCTAGTAGAAGCGTTACAATCAAAAGGCGAAATTGTCGCCATGACGGGGGATGGAGTGAACGATGCACCCGCCTTGAAACAAGCCGATATTGGCATTGCGATGGGTATGGCGGGAACTGAGGTAGCAAAGGAAGCGGCTGATATGCTACTCACCGATGACAACTTTGCTTCAATTAAAGCTGCGGTTGAGGAAGGGCGTGCTGTTTACAAAAATCTCGTTAAAGCTATGTGCTTTATTCTCCCAGTCAATGGTGGAGAGTCGATGACAATTTTATTCAGCACCCTAGTAGGCAGAGAATTACCGATATTATCATTGCAAATTCTTTGGTTGAATGTCATTAATTCCATTACCATGACAGTTCCCTTAGCCTTTGAGCCGAAACCTCAAAATGTCATGCAGCAATCGCCCCGTCGTCCCAATGAAGCATTACTGTCGGGTAGTAGAATCAAACGCATCTTGGCGATCTCTCTGTTTAACTGGATTGTGATATTTGGAGTTTTTGAATACATTCGACAAACTACAGGGGATATAAATCTAGCCCGTACTATGGCAATCAATGCTTTAATTGCAGGCAGAATCTTTTATCTGTTGAGCCTGAGTCAATTAGTGCCGAATCTGATTGCCAAAATGGACGGTACAATTAAAGAAAACGTTGATATTCCAGCCATTGGTTTTGGTATTATTGGCGCAATAATTTTGCAGCTTTGCTTTTCTTATGTACCTTTAATTAATGAGTTTTTCTTCACAGTACCCCTAAGGTTTGACCAATGGTTGTTCTGTTTTGCCGTGGGTTTACCAATGATTCCTTGGGCTGCCTTTGTTAATCGCTTTGATCCTCCGAATTAAAAAGAAAATATAGAAAGAATCAGCGAGAGCAGGAGATGGGTGAGTCTGAGACGAACAGACTTAGACTATATTGTCATCATCCTGCTCTTTTTCGGTAGCCTCTACGTGTTTATCAGTGGAATAATCATGGACACGATCGGGCTGCATCGCTTTGTCTTTCTGGCTGGCTTTAGCTATGGAGTTATAAAAATTATTTTTTAAACGTAGACGCGCAGCGGTGAGACAGCGCTGCAGGAGGGTTTCCCTCCGTAGGCGACTGCGTTCGCGTAGCGTCTCCGCAGGAGATACCCGAAGGGCTTCCCGGAGGGTACCGCCAAGTCGCTTTAGCGTAGCGTGCGCTGTCTTCGCATAGAACACCAAGAAAAGAGAGAAGAGAGAATTTTACGAATAATTTAGGATTGCTATATAGTTTATCTAAAAACAAACTGCTGTAATTTATCCTCTGAGCATTTTCTTAATTTATCTTGTTAATCTTGATAATTTTGCGCTTTGACTAAACCAAATTTTTATCTTTCTCTCATCGTTTTCTTAGAAAGGCTATTTAACATGAAAACATAAGCAAATAACAATAAACTCAATGGATGGGAGATTGAACTATGGAAATTCAGCAAAAAAAAATTGTTGGCGCTGTTGGAGTAGTACCTCTGATTCTCGGAGGAAGTTTATGGCTCAAAACCAGACTTGTTCAAGCTTCTTACCATGAGACAGCCTTTAGTGTAATTAACTAAATAACAAACTGTAGAAAATCGCTCCGTTAGCGAGAATTTGCGCTCTTCTTTACGTCGTCAGGGAAAAAATCTCGACCTATCTGTGTGAACAGGTGCAATTCCTGTTTAAATGCAGTAGCTCAAATCATAAATACGTCAATAGTTTGATAACTCACGAGAATGCACTTATGTTTTACACTGTCAAAGATGGAGATACACTACCAAAAATAGCCGAAAAATTTTATGGCGTTCGCAGTCGGTGGCAACAAATTTATCATGCTAATCCAGAAGTCATTCTACTTATTCCTGGGGTAACACTTTTTATTCCTCTTCCTCAAAATATTTATGATAAAGAGTTAGAAAAAAATGAAAAAAAGAAAAACTTATGCAAAGCTATAGGAGATGAAAATATGACTAAATCCAAACAGTCTATCAAAAATAGTTTTGTGAGGGTAGGAGCAATTTTTGGAAGCTTACTAATTGGTTTATCATCAATTGCAATCCCAATTTTTTTAGCACAAAGTGCCCAAGCTCAACAAACGCCCAAGACTTCTAATGATTCTGTGATCCCACCTATGCCAGAAGGACTACAAACTCCAAGTGCTAAGATTGTACCTGTAAATGGGAAAGTCAACGTGAAGCTGACTAACCAAACTAACGCTGTGCTGGCATACGAAGTCATTGGACATACCAAACAACGCACCCTTTCAGGAAAATCAACTGTCACCTTAAAAGACTTACCAGTCGCTGTAGCTGTTACCTTCCGGCGACAGGATAAAGGACTGCTTACTGTTCATCTTCAAGGAGAAACAGCACCCGGATTCTTAGAGGTCAAGTTGGATGAAGGGAAGAATTTTGGTGAGGATAAAATTGCGATGAAAATTGAAAAAACAGGCGAGGTCTTCTTGAAGTAATTGCATATTGCCAAGTTAATTTTTATCTCATAAATGAAACACAAAAACATCTGTCACTTCACCAAAACCACCTAGAACCAGGCTCACATCATCCGGGCGGAATTTGCACCATTGTATCAACAGTCTTAACTATCAGGGTGAGAAACTGCTCAATATTGTATAAACAAACATGAACAGTAGTGATAAGCTGTTGATATGAAATTAACTGATTGGGCAAAAAAACAAGGATTACCCTTCTCGCACCATCCAAACCAACATTCCCAAAACGACTTCCACTGGTGGAACAGGATAATCATTAAAATCAATACTCAATATTTGTCCTTCTAATTTGAGAAATCGCCATGCAGTACCGCTACTAACACTGCCATAAATTGTAGGAATGGGTATATTATTTGCCTCATTAAATTTTTGTGCTGCAATCATTTCCGCCGCACACTGTCCCAAACCTAGTTTCAAGTCAGCTTTTTTAGCTTCCACAACAATAACTGCAGGTGCTTCAATAAAGACTTGCTCACAAGAACGACTTATTAAAAAATCACACACCCCGCTTAATCCCAACTCTGGGGCAACAGTGAAATCTTCACCCGAAAAAAAACTGACTTTTCGTTCTAAAATCTTACGTACTTCTACAAGAATCGGACTGATAATGAGTTCGGAACGGGCTTTTTCTGAACCTGTTGCAATTGCCAGTGGTAGCCCTTCACTCAATGCTTCTTTGAGGTAGAAACTGGGTTCTACTGGTTGAGTTTCTGGTAAAAACCGTCCGCCTTCAGCCGTCTTTATGCCGAAATCACGTTTTACTTTTGCCAGGGTGAAGTCACTATATGACATTGCAAACACCGTTTAGCCTATATCCATAACTTTAAATTAAGATAATCCAACTTGAACGTGTATTTGTAAGGTGGGCACTGGCGACTTTTCTATGTCATTGGTGTGCCATAAGTGGTTAGTCAGTGCCCACCCTACGTTAGATTCGCTATGACATCAACTTACAAAACCGTTCCAATCTCCTTCAAATAAACCCGTGTAAAAGGTTCATCTACACCAAGAGTATATTCTTCTATCAAACCCTTGCGTCTAATAGAAATGTTGTCTCCATTTTTAATTACAACAGTTGAATCATCAAAAACATCCCGCGTTAGCGTCATTTCGATTTCTGTAGGATTGTTTAAAACTACCATGTTACTTCCGTGGTAAAACATTCCTTCATTTTCCAAAACGTCTTCTTTGTATTCAGCAATCAGCATATCAAGCTTAGGATTACGCAACAAAGAAAGGATATTGGTGTTGTAATCTGGACTCAAAACTTTTGCTGAACGATTTATGAAAACACCATCACGACAAACAGCGCCTATTGTCCAATCTGGATGTTGTAAAAGAATATGGTCAATTGTTTCTTGAATTTGCTGAACCGAGATATGGTTGAACGTGACTATTGGTATTCTGGCATCTGTACCCAGTTGATAAAAAGTTTCCAGAATGTGTGAGGGTACATCAACGCTTTCACCGATAGAAGGCTTGAGATGCATCAAAATTCCTGGCGCAGCGTTGATTTCTAAGATAGAAAAGTCGTTAGACTTCCAAGATTCGCTAAGATTTGGTGCAATAACATCAATCCCCAGGCAAACAAGGCGGAAGTGTTGGGCAATATCTTGTGCCAAAATGATATTGTCAGGATGAACAGTGCGGGTAGCGTCAATGCTGACACCTCCAGCCGAGAGGTTAGCAACTTTGCGAAGAGAAACGTTTCTATCTTTCTCAACGACGCTGTCCAATGACAAGCCCTGTTGTTCAAGATACTGTTCCATCGCTTCGTCGCACTGAATTTTCGTCATCGGCGAGGTGGGTGTATCCAAACGCCCAGGTTTTCGGTTTTCGTCTCGGATTAACTGTTGAATGGTTGATTTCCCATCACCCACAACCCATGCAGGACGACGTTCAATAGCAGCAACAAATCTGCCATTCACACACAACAAGCGGAAGTCTGACCCCACAATGCTTTTTTCAACAATAACTCGGGTCGGCTCGTTTTCTGGAATTGCCTCAAGCGCCCTTCTAAAAGCAGATTTGAGTTCATACTCGTCTCGTACTTCGGCTGTGACTCCAATTCCTTTGTGACCAGCCACAGGTTTGACTGCTACTGGGTAGTTAATGTCTCTGGCTACTGCAAGAGCCTGCTTTTCTGAATTAACAATATCACCCTTTGGCACTGGAAAACCCAAGGTTTTTAGAAACGCTTTGCAGTCATCTTTGCGCGTGGTGAAGTCGGAATCTAGATGGCTATCGCTGTCAAATGTCGTTGCTATTCCGCGAACCTGTTTTTTGCCGTATCCGTACTGTGTGAGTCCTTCATCCCATAGATAAAAAGCGGGAATACCTTTTGTGTCAGCTGTACGCAGTAAAGCGTAAACTGTAGGACCACCGTAGACTGATTGCCGGAATTTACTTTGAAGGGATAAAAGTTGCTCTTCAAAAGTAATGTCTTTGTGCTGAGTTATGGCTTCAAACCAATCCCATACAAAATAAAGTACACCTCTAGTTGTACGCTCATGAAGCGATTGTATGCTAATTGTCGCATAACTTTCATATGACTTGATACCCCAACGGTCGAGGTGTAAGCCCATATCTAGCTTTCCGACTTCTGACACGGTGCGGGCAAACAGATGAGCATAGGAATCAAATGTTTGGTCGCGCAGGTGTGGGTAGCGATCGCCAATAATTGAGACGTAATCCTCAATCGGCAGAGGCTTTGTAAACTCAGTCACCGCAAAATCAAATACCAACGCGCCTGCGTCCAAGTAAGGATTTGGTCCTATGTAATGCTTGAACTTGAAGATGTCGAATGCATCAGTTTTTCTGGCATTGATGCGAACTGTATTGGTGATTTTGTCTTGAACCATAAGACTATTACCTCTGACTAAACACCCTGAAATCTGAACACATACTAGCGTTTCCTCAGACGTCTTTACTGTCTATGAGTTTAATACCCTTTTGTCAGCGAAGGTCAATGCCTACGCCACATCTGTGCTTTCTGGTGAACACTGGCATTAATAGCTACTTTTATACAATATTATCTTACTCAGTATCCCCAAGAACATTCAGCTATCTAAAGATATAGTTAAGCTGTTATACTAAGTGAATAGTCAATAGTCTAAATAACAGATGGATCAATATTGAACAATTGCTATTGACTAATAGCTAAAAATATAACCTTTGAAGGGTGCAATTTGACACTAGTTAATTTATAAATAGTAAGTACTAAGAAGCGCTAAGGAGACGGCAAGTATGACTAACGCAAAAGCTGTTCTCAGAAAAGAGGTTCAGCATCTTGCTGAGGAAGCTTTCCAACACAAACTCATTTCTGGATATGGAGATGGTCCAGACGGTAATGAGTATCAAATTGTATATCAAGGTAAACCCAGGCATTTCGCTTTAGAAGAGGCACGTTCTTTTTTGTGTGAGTTACTGTTTGAAACACAACAGGGTGATCAACATTCTGAAGAATTGAGTATTTAACGTTCAACTGAAGCATCACAACTCACCATCAATAGTATACGGCACTCAGTCAGATAGACCTCCGGAACATTATTGAAATCGGGAGGTGTTTTGATTTTTACAACCATCCTAATTTTACAATTAGGAGGCACGCTCAAAATCTGAGGGGCTTGCACTCGTATCCAACAGAGCCAGTTATGGTATTTTCCAAAGTATTCTTGGTGTTCTCACCATAAAGATGTGTGGATTCCACAGACTTGTTTTGTCACGTAAAGCGCAGTTATGCTACCTGTGCTATATTTCTATGGGCCATATATTACTGTCAGTGCTATGGGAAAACCAACAAATTTTGTTACATTTAGAGTGAATGATCTAGAGAAAGAAATCTTACGCAATTACTGCGAAAAACTAGGCAGAACGCAAACTGATGTACTGAGAGAACTTATACGTAACTTGCAAAAAGAAAACATTACGTTAGGTTAAAGTCAACCTAAAAGAGTTTATCTTATCCCACGGCTTTTGCTGTTGGCGTAGCTTGGCGCTAGCTATAGATCAGCGGTCTTGGTATTTTCAATGGTCGTGGGGTGAGTAAAAAAGTTGCCTTTAAAATTTATACAAAAGCTAATACAAGCCTCTTACGGGTCAAAAGTCATAACAATTAGATGTTTATGACTTTTGACCTTATTTATTTACTTGAACTTGAATTAAAGAAAGAGTCACTATTTTTACTCTTATTCTGCTCTTTTTACAGAGAAACATGTGGTCATTTACTTTGTATATTATAGTCTGCATTAAATTTTTGTATCTTTCTCTACCAAATGGTAGTTTTTAACCCTAAATTCATCATGTTTTATATAAATAGACCACTTGTATCAGGAGGCTCTATGGTAGCTAGTGACATTAGACGGCAACTAGTCATTATTGGGGGGGCGGAAGATAAGGAGGGGGATTGCCAAATTCTTCGGGAGTTTGTTCGCTACGCTGGGGGTACAAAAGCCAAAATTGTGATCATGACAGCCGCGACAGAACTGCCAAGAGAAGTCGGAGAGAATTATATTAGAGTGTTTGAACGGCTAGGTGCTGAGGATGTTCGTATACTTGACACTGAAACCCGTGAAGATGGGTCTTCATCTACAGCGTTAGCAGCGATAAACAAAGCTACAGGTATATTTTTTACTGGAGGAGACCAAGCCCGTATCACAAGTATTCTTAAGGATACGGAAATAGATGCAGCTATTCATCAGCGCTTCTCTGAAGGTATAGTTATAGGAGGTACAAGCGCAGGAGCCGCTATCATGCCAGATGTGATGATTATCGAAGGCGACTCCGAGACAAATCCTCGAATGGAAATAGTAGACTTAGGTCCTGGTTTGGCTTTTCTTCCAGGAGTGGTGATAGACCAACATTTCTCACAACGCGGACGCTTGGGACGCTTGGTTGCAGCTTTAGCACAGCAGCCTGCTGTTTTGGGATTTGGTATTGATGAGAACACCGCTATGGTTGTAACCGATAACCAGTTTCAGGTTATTGGACAGGGTTGTGTGACAGTTGTCGATGACTCAGAAGTTGTGCATAGCAACGTTGGCGAGATTTTGAAAGATGAACCTTTAGCAGTTTGCGGAGCAAAGCTTCATATTCTGCCACATGGATACAAATTTGACTTTCAAACCCGTAAGCCTATCCTAGATAGTCGTACTGTAACAACTGTCCCTGTACCAGCTGCTTAAAAAATACTTATATTTTCACCAAATGCATTGACAAAGAAGTGGGAATTAGAGAGTGCTAGTCCCCACTTTTTTGTTACTTTTGATTTATTTTTATCCATCAAATGGCAAAAAATCTAATATGTATTATAACTACCAAAAAAATATTAGGTATCTGAGAAAATAATTGATTAGAAAAAATAAATTTTACTCAAGAAAGAATATTAATTTATCCTGAGATAAAAATTTGTTTGTATATTCTTGATTTTACTTTATTACACTGATTAAGTAGTTTAAATGGCAACTAGTATTGAATTTTATTTATTTGCTCCTCGTAATCAAAAAGCAGCCTTAATTGGTTCTTTTTCTGAGTGGCAAGAAATACCAATGGAAAAAGGAAATGACGGCTTTTTCCGTACTCAAGTAGAATTAGAGGATGATATCTATCAGTATAAGTTCCGTATTCAAACGAAGAGTCCACAATTTTATCCAGAGCAATGGATAGATGTTATTGATCCTTATGCAACAGAGGTTAATGAAAAACTAAAAGTCGGTGTAGTAAGAATTAAAAATGGAAAAAAGATTGTTGATACTTATGTTTGGCAACACGACAATATAAAATTACCAAACAATAATGAGTTAGTGATATACGAAATGCATGTAGCTGATTTTACTGGAGGCGAAGTTGACTCTGATCAGCACGGAAAGTATGTAGATGCTATTGAAAAATTAGATTACCTGCATGAGTTAGGAATTAACGCTATTGAATTAATGCCAGTTAATGAACACTTTGGTGATTATAATTGGGGATACGAAGTATGTCATTATTTTGCGACAGAATCTAGCTACGGCACAACAGAAGATTTAAAACGATTTATAGACGAGTGCCATGCGAGGGGTATTCGCGTTTTGCTTGATGGAATTTTTAACCACACGGATGAAAAATGTCCGTTAATGCTGATTGATAGGAATTATTGGTATTACGAATATATGCATTATCCGGAAGATCCAGGTAATTATTGGGGTCCGGAGTTTAACTATGACAACTACGACGAGAAGTTAAACGTTAAGCCTGCATGGAAGTACGTTGGTGATATTATACGGTTTTGGGTTCAGGAGTATCACATTGATGGAATTCGCTTTGATGCAGTGCGTCAATTAGCTAACTATGAATTTTTAGATTTTGTGGCTAAACAAGCGAAAAAAAGTGCGATTCCTAAACAGTTTTATAACGTTGCTGAACATATTCCTGATACCAGTAAAGTGACGACTCCATTAGGACCGTTAGATGCTTGTTGGCATGAAAGTTTTCGCTATTTTGTGATTCCGCATATTTGCGGTGAGATGTTTGAACCTGAAAAGCTCAAGGAGGTTTTAGACCCAAGAAAACAGGGTTATGAGGCTAGTATAAACGTAGTCAATTACTTAGCGAGTCATGACCGTGAACATCTTTTGAGAGAATTGGGCGTTCGCCTGGGGCGCGGCTCTGCCGGACGCGGTATCTTTGACGAAGATGCATTTAGACGAGCCAAATTAGGAGCAGCGCTATTGCTAACAGCAATGGGTATACCTATGCTGTGGATGGGGGAAGAATTTGGAGAAGACAAACGTAAAAGTGAAACTGTCACTCAGCCTCAAAAACTGACATGGTCTTTATTAGAAAAAGACCATAATCGGGATTTATTTGAATACTATAAAAAACTGATTGCGCTACGCAAAAAAAATTCGGCTTTGCAAAGTGAAAACATTGAATTTTTCCATGAGAATCTAGACGAAAAAGTACTGGCATATGTTCGTAGTCAAGAAGATTCTCGCGTTGTCGTAATAGCAAATTTTTCCGAGCAAAACAAGAGTGGATATCATATTCCTGACTTCCCCTGTCCAGGGACATGGCATGAGTGGACTGATAATTATAATGTCGAAGCTGGGAAAGACGGCATCAGAATTGATATAGAGTCATTCCAAGCCAAAATTCTTGTCCAGCAGTAGAAAAAATCTACAAATCCTCGTCTTACTAAACTGCACACTCTCAAATGACTCCATGTCGCTGGATTTCGCCTTTGCGATTTCTGATCACCCAGTCTTTTAGCAAAATAGGGATGCTCTTGGATGGCTATGATATTATGGGAAACTGCTGCATACATTTAGAAATTGATTAGATCATGGCTTTAACGCAAGAGCGCAAACAAGAAATACTGACACAGTACCAAGTTCACGAAACCGACACTGGCTCTGCTGATGTTCAAGTCGCTATGATAACAGCGCGTATTAACCGTCTTAGCGAACATCTCCAGTCAAACAAGAAAGATCATTCTTCGCGTCGAGGATTGTTGAAGCTTATTGGTCAACGTAAGCGTCTATTATCTTATATTCTGGAAGAAAACCGAGAACGTTATCAAGCTTTGATTGGTCGTCTCGGCATTCGTGGATAGAGACTAGTGCTTATGTCTGCTGAATCTGAACGCAGTCAGTTGCCTTTTGAACCAAACAAAAAGCGCCAAAAACCCGCTAAAGCAAAAGGCAAACAACCAGAAACCAAGCAGGAATCTGGGAAAAAGGACGACAAGAAGCCATCTTTTACCAAAGAAGAGATGGCAATACCCAAAGTTGTTAGCCAACGGATGATTCGCCGAGTGGCTGTTTTTTGTGGTGTGCCAACAGCTTTGGGAATCAGCACCCTGATTGTGAGTTACTTCCTGTTAATTTATGCTGGAATTAAACTAACTCCTGTCGCCGTCTTACTGGTGAACATGGGATTTTTTGGTTTGGGGGTGTTGGGGATAACTTATGGTGTTCTCTCTGCCTCTTGGGATGAACACAGAGTTGGAGGTTGGCTGGGCTGGAATGACTTCAGAACTAATTCGGAACGAATGGTAGCAGCTTGGCGTGAAACTGGCAAAAAAAACGTTTGATGAACAGTACTCAGTGAGTAAATCACTGTAAGCTTACCCCCGGCTGTTCGCGCAGGGTGCCCCTTCGGGCATAGCGCGGGGGATTTTGCCACTTACCACGATTCAGAACGAAGATTTTCAGTAGCCCACTCCCGCGTAAATCACTGTGACGTTGGGTAAAAGTGAAAAAAATAATGTTGAAGTTTATATTTTGTAACTTCAACATTACAAATTCAAAATTTATGAATCTTTTGAGACACAATATCATCAATGAGGCGACTGTTAAGCGTTATATTGAAAACTCGATTTTGCTTAAGCTTTCTAATTTTAAACCACTGATTCGTCTAGGAAAATATTTTCAGCTAGGACTCAACTAGGCAGGAATTTTAACATGATTGTAGTCATGAAAATTGGTTCCCCTGAGGCGGAAATAGACCGTCTGGGCGAGGAACTTGGCACTTGGGGACTGACAGCAGAAAAAATTGTTGGTAAGCATAAGGTAGTTATTGGTCTTGTTGGTGACACCGCTGACTTAGATCCCCTACAAATTCAAGAAGTTAGCCCTTGGATTGAGCAAGTGCTGCGAGTAGAACAGCCTTTCAAACGCGCTAGCCGTGAGTTTCGACATGGAGAATCTTCTGAAGTCGTCGTTAACACTCCTAATGGACCAGTTCCTTTTGGCGAACATCACCCTGTGGTTATTGTTGCTGGTCCCTGCTCAGTAGAAAATGAAGAAATGATTGTAGAAACCGCGCGGCGAATCAAAGCTGCCGGGGCACACTTTTTGCGTGGTGGTGCATATAAACCCCGAACCTCGCCTTACGCCTTCCAAGGACACGGCGAGAGTGCTTTGGAATTGTTGGTAAAAGCGCGGGAAGAAACTGGGCTGGGCATTATTACAGAAGTGATGGATAGTGCAGACTTGGAGAAAATCGCACAAGTCGCAGATGTTGTCCAGGTTGGGGCAAGAAACATGCAGAACTTCTCGCTGTTGAAAAAAGTAGGCGCACAGTCAAAACCAGTTCTTCTCAAGCGAGGAATGGCTGCAACCATTGAAGATTGGTTGATGGCAGCGGAATATATTCTGGCAGCCGGAAATCCAAATGTGATTTTGTGTGAACGTGGTATTCGCACTTTTGACCGCCAGTACACCAGAAATACCTTGGATTTGTCAGCTGTGCCAGTGCTACGCAAACTAACTCACCTACCAATTATGGTTGATCCTAGTCATGGTACGGGCTGGGCTACCTATGTCCCTTCAATGTGTTTAGGGGCGATCGCCTGTGGATGCGACTCTTTGATGATTGAAGTTCATCCCAACCCAGCAAAAGCCTTATCTGATGGGCCACAATCTGTCACGCCGGAACGTTTCGACACTTTGATGCAAGAACTTGCCGTGATTGGTAAGGCGGTTGGGCGTTGGCAGCAGCCAGTCGTTGCAATAGCATAATAAATGTAAAAAGACCTCACCCCCATCCCCTCTCCTTATTAAGGAGAGGGGTGCCCGAAGGGCAGGGTGAGGTTCCTCCTTTTTATAAATGTTTATGCGGGCATGATATAACTGCGGACTTCTCTACCGCCTTCTACCAAAACCACTTGAACGGGGGACTCGCGAACGACCACCGCTACCAAAACTACTACCGCTAGGACTGCGTCTGACATTAGAATTACCAGAAGGTCTTAGGGTACTTCCACCAAAGCCGGAACCAGTCGAACGACTGCCCGTATTTGGAGTAGTCTGTCGTACGGTTGAAGAATTACCAGGATATGATCTTCTAATTGTGCCTGTGCTACGGAAAGAAGTACGGTTTCTCTCTACTGCTGGCGCTGCATTATAGCGGCTGCGATAACTACTAACCGCATCGCCATAGGTACTACCATAACCACCATAGCCAGTCAGGACTCCACCAGGCTGATATACAGGCGGTACATAATGTTGAGGTCTAAACAACATACTACCAATAGCCTGTCCGGCTATAGAACCAGCAACAGATCCGGCAAAGGGTGCCCAGAAGCTATTTTGTTGACGGACGACTACTGTTTCCTGTTGTCCGGTTTGGGGATTGGTTTTCGTCTCAGTAACGTTGTGGACGTAATCAATTTTGAAGTCTTCTGTTAAATATAAAGCTGGCTGTCCATTCTCTACTTTTAGATAACTTTTCTTTCCTTGCTTGATTTCATCATCCGTCAGCCGCGCCATTTGTAAATTTTGGCTTTTAAAACTTGGGGGCGTAGCGTTGAGTAAAAGCAACGTATACTCCCCGTCAGCATCGTTATAGTTAGCTTGCTGTACTGGATACTGACCATCATTCAGTTTGGTGGTTGCTGTCGTCGTTTGAGTTGTACTGCTTGCTTGAGGTGTAGCTTTATCTGACCCCCCGCCACCGCAGGCGACAGTTGTTACACACAAACTCAAGGCCAAAAAAACCGCTGTTAATTTACGCACGATTGTCATGAACATTTGACTCTCATCCTATCTCCGAGCTTAACAATTTCTTACTAGGGTGGTTGGTACGGACAACCCAACCAATTACAAAGGAATTAATTCCGGGAAATATTGCAATAGCTGGTCGTTGGTGAGTTCATCACCCAATCGAGCTGGTGAAAAATGCACCTGAATTGCCCGTAATTTATGTTTGTAGTGTAAGTTTATTAGAGCCTTAAAGCCTTCCTTAAGTGCCGTAATATTAGCCAAGTCAGTCTCTAGATCTGGGACTTCTCCTTCACAAGCGATTGTGATCATAATCACGACATTGCGCGTTACAGGAAGAGATAAAGGTTCATCTCTTCCCGAGTCAGAACTAAAATCTGGTTCACTGAGGTAACGTTGAGCGGAGTCTGTAAATAATTCATTCACATAGTCTCCCGCCTCTCCTTCACTCCAAAATACGTCGCCTTCATTAGCCGCAGAAAGCCAATATTCATCGTATTGCAGTAGGGTTTGGCAGATTTCTACCAATTCTTCTCCCAAAATTTCTATGTCACCATCGGCATCTATAGCTTCCCTGCCAGCACGATTTAAAACTCCTAAAATAGGTGCTACCTCAGACCCACTCAAATTTAGCATGATACGAGAGACCACATAACGGGTCTTACCTATCATCTTATTAAAGGTACTACGCATGTTTCTTCCTCCTTTTGAATGTTGTTAGCTGTTAATCACTAACCGCTCACTCATGACTTATATAATGTAATCCTTATCAGTTATCAGTTATCAGTTACCAGTTTTCACCCTATGGCTAACGCCACGCCTTACGGCTATCGGCGGCTTCGCCCTTCGGGAACGCCCGTCGCCTGGCTGTCGGGAAACCCTCCCGCAGCGCTGGACTCACTAGATGCCTAGTAGGTCGGGAAACCCTCATAATGCGCACTGGACTCACTGTTTACTGTTGACTGTTCACTGTTGAATGTTTGAAAGCTCCAGATTTATAGTTTTTGATCACCAAGGTGCAAAATATACATGATATAAAATCTCAAAATGACAAATAGATGAATATTGGTATTTTAGGACTTGGACTGATAGGTGGGTGCTTAGGTTTAGATTTGCGATCGCAAGGACATCATGTTTTAGGCGTTAGCCGACGAGAATCAACCTGTAAGCGAGCAGTAGCCCTTGGTAGCACAGATGAAGCGTCAGTTGACATCAGCCTGCTAGCAAAAGCCGAAGTGGTATTTATCTGTACACCCATAGGGCTTATTGTTCCCACATTAGAGCAGCTCATCCCCCATCTGGCTTCTCATACAATTGTCACTGATGTCGGTTCAGTTAAAACACCGATAGTTCAAGCAATAGCTCCCCTGTGGGAGAATTTTATCGGTGGACACCCAATGGCGGGAAGAACCGATAGTGGTATAGAAGCAGCTATCCCCAATTTATTTGAAAAAAAACCTTATGTCCTGACACCAACACAAACAACACCACCACATGCAATCACAATCGTAGAAAAAATTGTACATGAACTTGGAGCGACTCTCTATCATTGTTCTCCAGAAGAGCACGACCGAGCAGTCAGCTGGATTTCCCATTTGCCCGTGATGGTTAGTTCCTCGTTGATTGCAGCTTGTATGAGTGAAACCGACACGAATGTGCTGGAATTAGCCCAGAAGTTTGCTAGTTCTGGTTTTAAAGATACAAGTCGTGTTGGTGGCGGTAATCCAGAGTTAGGGCTGATGATGGCGCGGTACAATCGTGCCTGCTTGCTCAATTCACTCCAGCAATATCGTCACAATCTAGATGAATTGATTTATCTCGTTGAGCAGGAAGATTGGGTAGCTTTAGAACAACACATACAGTCTACTCAAAAGGCAAGACCGAAGTTTGTTGAGTAAGATTTAAAAAAGAATTCAGCAAGTCCTGATTCAGGAGTCAGAATCACTTACGCTCGCAATAAAAAAAAATACTCATTAGAAGTCGCATAGAATTCATACTGAATTCTGGCTCCTGACTCCTGAGTTCTTTGTGTTAAAACACTATACTAAGATCTTGCACCAGCTTTTCCGTCCGCCAAGAAATAAATTTATTGGCTCAAAGCTCAAGTAAGCTAAAGCTTACTCAATATACATTCCAGTCCGTTTTAACTGAGATCTTGCACCATTCTCAACAAGTGGGCTTGCAGTGCGAGCCAAAATCTGAAAAAAAGGGCGTAGAGAGAAATTAAAAGAAGGTCATGTCAAACCTCCTTACTTACGCC
>JAESGJ010000203.1_pt1 | contig 72293 bp, 63 predicted proteins | sample 9266241 | NCBI WGS metagenome assembly JAESGJ01 (sample SAMN14514841, study PRJNA621669) | algae metagenome | isolation source: Brasilonema octagenarum HA4186-MV1 and co-occurring heterotrophs from wet... | place: USA: Manoa Valley, Hawaii | collected 2009-07-20
TGTGAGGCACGTACCCCTGAATCACTCGACCAAGCAATGGCTCTTGCTGTAAATTACATTACCGAAGATGATGCCTTCGGTTGGTTCAACCACTGTGGTCTATTTACCTGAAAATTGCTGTAACTACCTGTAAAGCAATCAAATCAGCTTGTTCTGCCTGAAGTCCATCAACTAACAGAGTTCGCCGTTGCTCCCAGTCTGCCATGTCGTACAAGATGTTGATTGTAACAAGCTTAACCATTTAGTAGTGTCATGAAACGTATTTTATTTTACACTCTTAAGCTCGTGAAAATATTGCTACGCTTACTTTGACAAATTTCTGTAGAGATAAATAATATTGTGTAGTTATACATTTATCAATGCATAATGTCAACTAATGATTAATGACTCATGACTCATGACCGAACAACAAAACGATACAAGCCCGTGAATTTCTTCATGGACAGAAAAAAGGTTAGCAACATTATTCAAGCCCCCGGATTCATCAGTGGGGTCTTCCATTTTGAATTTTGAGAGAAGTTTGAGCGGAGAGCAGCGCCTTGCGGAGCCAGTCCTGCAGGAGGTGAGACCAGTGCTGCGGGAGGGTCTCCCTCCGCAGGCATCTGGCGAACCCGAAGGGGTTTCCCTCCGTACGGACCTGGCGTTGGGGTTCCCCCAAAGTCTGCCGGGGGAAGCAACCCAAGCGGCGAGCTTTGACCGTTGTGGCGACTGCGGGAGGTTTCCTCCGTAAGCGCAAAGCGCACGCCAAGGCGAACGCGCAGCGTCTCCGGAGGAGACTCAAATCTTCGGTGATTTTGAATTTTGAATTAAGCGAAGGGGTTGACGTATGGCTCAATATCTCATTTTCTTAACGATTTCGACTTCAATTTTTGCATTGTTTGGTTTGGGCCTGAACTTACAGTGGGGCTTTACGGGTTTGATTAACTTTGGTCATGTTGCCTTTATGACGCTGGGCGCGTACACCACTGTATTGTTAACCTTAAAAGGAGTTCCTTTGGTGTTGTCAGCAATCATTGGGGCAGTGATTGCTGCATTATTAGGATTGATAATTGGTTTCTCGACCTTGCGCTTGCGAGAAGATTACCTCGGAATTGTGACTATTGGCGTTGGTGAACTGATTCGTCTGGTGGTGAATAACCAGGATTTACCAGTTGGTAATGAGTGGAAAGCTGGAGCATTTGGTGTTCAAAGTTATCCTATACCATTGGCAACTCTTGCGCCGAATCTCTTCACCAAACTTTTATTGATTGGGCTGTTAACGCTACTTGCTGGTATTACTTTATGGCAGTTATGGCGGTGGATTGGTATTTCTAGAGTGTCTACTTCAGCTCATTCACACAAGAAAGTCGTAAGTAAGCAAGAATTTATATCACACCTCGTTATAGGAGTTTTTTTAGCACTGTTAACAGTGGCAATTTATATATCTGGTGTTATTGGCTTGTATGACTACAGCGCCACAGCGGGTTTGATGTTGGTATCACTTATCGTATTGGCTTTTGTATTCTGGCGGTTGGAAATTTTAGTGCGATCGCCCTGGGGTAGAATCCTCAAAGCCATCCGCGAAGATGAAGAAATTCCCAAAGCTTTAGGAAAAAACGTCTTTTGGTATAAACTACAATCACTGATGCTTGGAGGTGCGATCGCCGGAATTGCAGGTGCTTTTATAGCATGGCAACTTAGCGCAATTTACCCAAATAACTTTGAACCAATAGAAACTTTCACTGCTTGGATTATCGTCATTTTAGGTGGTTCTGGTAACAATTTCGGCACAATTTTGGGTGCAGTGCTTTACTTTATGTACTATGAAGGTACGCGCAACTTGGATAAAATTATCCCTCTTGATTCAGACCGTTTAAGTGCATTGCGGATTATGATCATCGGTCTTATCTTGATGGTACTGATGATTTGGCGTCCTCAAGGTATCTTAGGGAAAAAGGAGGAACTCACCCTTGGCAAATAACGAGTCATCCCAATTTCCTCTGTTGGCTGCAACTGGAGTTTGTAAAAACTTTGGTGGTATTAAGGCTGTAGATAACGCCGAAATTCAAGTACCAAGTGGTAGTATCACTGGATTGATTGGTCCTAACGGTGCAGGTAAAACGACATTATTTAATTTACTCTCAAGTTTCATCCGTCCAGACAAAGGACGAGTCACATTTAATGGCGAACCAATACAGAACTTGCAGCCATACCAAATCGCCCAGAAGGGAATGGTTCGTACCTTTCAGGTAGCCCGCACTCTCTCGCGCTTGTCGGTGCTAGAAAATATGATGCTAGCAGGACAAAAACAAACAGGTGAGAAATTTTGGCAAGTCCAATTCCAACAACCCAAAATTGCTAACGAACAAAAAGAATTCCAAGAACGAGCACTTTTCCTCTTAGAGTCGGTAGGATTAGCTCACAAAGCATATGATTACGCTGGAGGGTTATCTGGCGGACAGCGTAAGTTGCTGGAAATGGGAAGGGCGCTGATGACTGAGCCTAAGTTAATCTTACTGGATGAACCAGCTGCAGGGGTCAATCCGAGACTGATTGATGAGATATGCGATCGCATTACCGGCTGGAACAACACTGGCATGACTTTTTTGATCATCGAGCACAATATGGATGTGATCATGTCGTTGTGCGATCGCGTTTGGGTACTAGCTGAAGGACAAAATCTCGCGAACGGAACAGCACAAGAAATTCAGAATCATCCAAAAGTTTTGGAGGCTTATCTGGGTAAGTCATAATAAAAGTGGTAGAGACGTTGCATGCAACGTCTCTACAAAGCTTTGATGATACACAACACTACCTTGTTCTGGACTGAACTACATTGATTTACAGTCCCTATTACACACAGAAACTTTTTTTTCATTTCTGTGTGTAACTCATCGGCTAGTGCCTTCAATCACTAAGATTTTTCAAGCATCAACGCGCTTACCATACCTTTGAGTGAATCCCAAAGCAGATTGAGCAGAGGGTAATGTAGAAGTCGCTGTTTGTGCAGTTAATTGACTCACTGTTATTGGTTGAGTCTCATACTCCGTGCTAGTAATCACCAACGGTTTGGTAACGGCTTGAGAAAATGTACCTTCCTCTGGATTTTTTGTGGAAATCGCTGGCGCAGCCTGTTTAGGACTTGTATTAGCAGTAGATACTGCTGTTTGAACTTTACTCTCGTCTTCGTCTAGAAACCATCTCAGTTGAGAAAGCATCGGACTGGATGGTGAAACTTTAAGCGTGTGAATTTGAGAGTCTTTTTCCGAAATTTGCTTTTGGAGATTGGACAATTGGTTTTCTAACTCAGAAGATTGACGTAAAGATTTTTGCCATGTCCACAATACAGCACCCGTAAGTCCTAGTCCAAAACTGAATGCAGCTCCCACTCCTGGAGAAACAAAATCCTTTAGTTCCCCATAGAAAAGTTCTTGCTCTTCTAGTTGGACTTTCACAGGCTTAGACCCTTGCAGGGCTAAAAGTAACATAAAGGAGGCAAAAAGCGTACCTGATATCACTACGGTCGGGAGTAAGATTTTTTTAAGCATAACGAAAGCCTACTGGTATCAACGTGTCAAAACAACTTAATCAAAAACCCGTAGCCGTGCTCAAAGGCTGTACCTGCTACCTAAAAAAATTTCAAAATCCGAAATCCAAGTAACAGAGCGATACGGATTATACTTACGTTCTCATCCAAAGTTAGTAAATTTCTGAGCTATATGTTTATAAATTTTTGATAAAGTATACCTTTGTTGTATGATTTTTTTGTATAGCAATTCTTATACGCCCTTATAAATACGTATTTTAGTATAAAAAACTACATTAAAATATTGACATAGGAAAGATAACGCCAATTCTTAAAAACGCGCGAAGCCTCAAGTCAGGCGTTCCCATTCACAGCATAGGAACCAGAGGAGCAGGTTGGTTACTGAACGGGACGTATAATTGGGGGAGTTGTTGGTTGATTTTTTTTAAATATTGCAGCAAGTGCTTGTTCCAAAGTTTCTGCCATGACAATCCGGTTATTGTAAGCAACAACCACCCTTACAAGTGTTGGCAAGCTATTTTGTTCAGCTTCTAAATAGAGAGGTTCAACATACAAAAGAGAACGTTCTATCGGAATCACCAACAAATTTCCTTGAATTGCTTTAGATCCTTGGCGATTCCACAGAGAAATTTGCTGAGAAATCACTGGATCTTGATTAATCAAAGCTTCAATTTGCTCTGTTCCGTAAACTAACTGCTGCTTAGGAAACTCGTAAAGCAACATCTTGCCGTATTCTTGCCCATCGGAACGTGCTGCTAACCAAGCAATTAAATTTGCGCGTTGTACAGGCTTGAAAGGTAGTAGTAGAATGAATTCTTCCGATTCTGCTTGCGGTAGTTTCATAATCAGGTAGTAAGGCTCTACCTGCTGCTGTTTGCTACCGTAAATCTCATTGGGGATTTGCCACAAGTCTTCTTGATTGTAGAAAACCTGTGGATCGCTCATGTGATATGTTAGCAATCGCTCAGATTGAATACTAAAAAAGTCTTGTGGATACCGAATATGGTTGCGAAGAGCAACTGGCATTTCGTCCAAGGGTTTTAGTAATTTGGGGAAAATAGCCCCTAAAGTCTGAATAATTGGATCTCTTGGATCGGCGACATAGAAATTGACACTGCCATTGTAGGCATCAATGACAACTTTTACAGAATTACGAATATAGTTAAATTTATTTTTGCCTGGATCAGAATATGGATAGCGATCGCTCGTGGTATAAGCATCAATCATCCAATAAAGATAAGTCTTGTCACCTTTGATATCTGTTCCTTCACCATCTGCAGCAACTAAATAAGGATCACTGTCGTAGCGTAAAAAAGGAGCGATCGCCTGCACTCGTTCTTTGATATTGCGACGAAACAGCAGCTTTGTTTGCGGTGTAAAATTGCCCGTCAACAGCATCTGCCAATCTTTAAGATATTGCGCAAACACCAAGCGCCGCCATATTGCACCAATTGAAATTCCTCCACGTCCATCGTAAACGTTATAAACGTTATCTTTCTCGCTGGGAAAGTCTAATTCCTGAGTTTTTGTCCCCGTCATCACATAATTATTGGTGATTTCGCCATAGTAAATGCGGGGTTGATTAATAGGAATACTTGAGCGAACTGATTCATTTGATATCAGCAAGGAACTCTCGTTACCTGTATTAAGTCCAATATCTTTGACGTAGTAGTCAGGTAATCCGCCAGGCGCCACAAGATTTACGGGGCTGAGTGTAAAACCGTAGCCGTGAGTGTAGATCAGATGTTTGTTTACCCAAGTTTGTGCTAAATCTGGTACATCACCGTAGTCTAGTTCTCGCGCTGCGATGATTGTCTGTTGCTTTTGATTTGTTTGATCTGGTTTGAAGGTGTAGCGATCAATGTCAGCGCCAGTAAACTTGTAGTAAGGTCGAATTTGTTGCAACTGACGGTTAGTTTCTAGAAGAGGGCGTGTATCCCACAACCGAATGTTCCGAATCGTCAAGTCATTTTCTTGCAAACTAGTTGCAGTTAGTTGACCTCGCGGATCAAAAATTTTTGCTTCTATAGCATCTAAATTAAAAGCTTCTCTGGTGAGGGTGATAGTACGCTCAATGTAGGGGCGTTCACGACTCAATTCATTTGGTTGGACAACAAAGCGTTGTACTGCTGAGGGTAAAATTTCTCCAGAAATTGCCGCGACAAATATATATAATCCTAGTGCGTAAATGAGTTGAGGTGGATAGAGAATGAGTTTAAAACTTGTTTTCTTTGTTCTAGATAAAAGAATTATTCGCAAGAGGAGATATATGGCGATCGCCACTGCCAAAATACTCAACCCACTATAAATTGGCAACAACACCTTAACATCGGTGTAACTAGCACCATAGATCACCCCACGAGGGGAATACAAAAGTTTATAGTGTGCAAGCCAATAATGCAGGGCAACTGTTAACATGAATACGCTAGTTAAAGCGTTTAAGTGAAGTCGCTGCAATCTAGAAAACCCTGTAAATCTTCCTTCACTAAGACTATTTGCCGAACACAAGTAAATGAGCGTTACTGCGCAGACAGTAAAGAGAAATAGTCCCAATAACCAAAATGCCAACGATTCCCAAATTGGCAAAATAAATACATAAAAGCTAATATCTTTGTGAAATAGCGGCTCTGTGCGGTTAAAACTAGTGCTATTAAAATACTCTAGAACGGTTACCCAATGTGTTGATAACAGAAAACTCAGCAGCAAACAGATCAGGAGTGCGATCGCCCTCAAGCAAAACTCATAATTAATCACAATCGCAATTGTCAATACCAACAGCAAAATTGACTGCACAATTGGGATGTTAATTTGCTGTATTTGCATTCGCTGCAACACGTGCTGTAACGAAGGTGTCAATGGCAACTTAGTGGTGGGTAATTGAACATTTGGAAACCACACATTTAACGCTTGCTGAGCATAGTAAATAAATACTAACCCCGCGCTAGTACTCAATGTGATCACCACTGGTAAGAGCAAGCGCAATCCGAGTTGTGACTTTTCAGTGGCGAGGTGCGAAGTCGGAATTTTTAGATTTGGAATTTGGAATTTTGTTAGCGCAGCGGGACGCAGTCCATTTTGAATTGTTTCGTCCCTTTGTCTGCTTGCGGAATACTTCAACCTTGAGGTGACAAGAAAATTGCTGAATAAAAAACCTACTGAGGTGAAAAAGACAACTGCCCACACTATTAGTTGCGTTAACAAGCGCAACAAAAATTCTCGTAAATATCCAACTTCACTAAACCAGAAAATTTCTGCTCCTAGGTGGCAAGTTAAATTAAAAAACAGCCATAGACCCAACAGCAGGATAATTAGTCGATACCCTTGTTTGAATAAGACACCAACCATTGATTTATGACGAACGTCTAACAAGCGTTGATTTTGTGGAACTTAATAATTCCTATCATTTCACATCTTCAATTGACACAAAAGCAACAAGGTTGATAAAATTCTGAAAAATTCAACCTGAAAATTAAAAAACAATTTTTTTATGATAAAGCAAAACTGTGGTGCTTGGTTAGGTGGGCTGGCATTTATCGGCCTTTCCCCCTTGGTTATTGTGGCTGGACAGATTCGCGCATCGGCTGCTTGTCCGGTTCCAGACTCCATTTCAGATCAAGCTACCGTTATTGCGTCGTTCTTGAACTCTGAATGTACAAAACAAACGCTTACCCAAGAAACCACTTATTATCGCTATTACAATAATGATAACACCTATAAATTTGGTAGATATTTAACAAGTAATTTTTATGACAGTAGTAATGGTAAAACGACATTAGATGTCATTCAAGAGTTGGCTTTAGCTCAATACTTCGGACCTCCTCCTAATTTAGCGCAATTGAGAGAAACAGTAACTCTACCAGCTGGTTTAGATGTCTACATTGGTATTGCAGGTCCTCAACCTCCTAATGTTTGCTACCCAGGTGGTGCCACACAAGCTTTTATAGAAAATACAAGAACTCCAGGTGTCTCATTTGTTTTTGATGGCAATGTACCTGATGGAAGTTCCTTGTCTGCAAATTGCTATAGTGCTACTGCAGCCAAACCTATTCCCGAACCTTCTCCTCTGTTTGGCATAGGTGTACTCGCAACAATTGGTTTGGCTGCTGCTTTCAATCGCACTTTAATAGAGTCTAAAACGAAACAAATAGCAAATAGTTACTAAATGTGAGAGCGAGAACAAAGCTACGATCTGAAATACTTAGCACCTGTATGGCTTTGTGACTTCAACTCATCGGAATGTTGCTTTATTGGCTGCTGCTTGGCACAAGATGGACACAAAAAAACCCCCACAACCATATCTGATTGTAGGGGCTTACAACTACTATGAACAAGATGTGCGAGGAATTCCCACCCAAGGATAGTGGGTACATGCGTGCCATCTTTATTTACTTAGGGATGGGTGAACTGGTGTTATGCACTCTTTAACCCAGTTCGGTGGAATTCCTCACCCGCTTATGCGGTGCGATAGTTCACGGATGAAATCATCTATACCATAAGTCCTGATCGCCAAATTTACTAAGTAACCGCCATCTTCCCCGAAGGAATACCAACTGAAGGTAGGCGTTGTTTGAAAAATGCGATATCGCGTTTCATATCTTTGAGGCCGAAACGGGTAAGCTATTGAGTGCACAAGTTGGCTGCAAAATAGAAAATTATCACCTTTACCAGGTACTGCTAGCTATACGACTTGCTCGCCCGCCTCTAAGTTAAATAACATTTGTAAAGTTTGCATACACCGGCGTCTTGCTTCAACATCTTGCTGAGCTCGCAGCTGCACCATTGGGTCGTGTAAAATTTTGTTAACAATGCCTCGTGTCAAGGCTTCGATTACTTCTTGATGTTTTTCGCCGAATTCTGAACCTAATCTCGACAATGCTTTTTCTAGTTCTTGTTCGCGGATAGTTTCAACTTTATTTCGCAAACAACTAATTGTGGTGACTGTTTCGAGCGATCGCCACCAAACATCAAAAGCTTCCGTCTCCTGTTCTAAGAGTCCTTCTGCTTCCTGCGCCATTTTGCGGCGACTTTCTTGGTTTTGTGCAACGACTGCCTTTAAATCATCCACATTAAACGCCTGTACGTTTGCCAATCCGTTAACATCAGCATGAACGTTACGTGGTACGGAAATATCAATCAACATCAAAGGTTGCCTGGGTTCCAAAACCATCTCTAATTTAGTGCGGTCAATAATCGGCTCTAGAGAAGATGTGCTTGTAAACACTAAATCACTTTCGGTAATCACGCTCATCATTTCCGAAAGCAAGCAAGTTTTGATTGGTTGTCCGGGGAAGTGCTTTGCCAATTCCTGCGCTCGTCCTAGAGAGCGATTTAAGATACAAATTTGATCAGCGCCTTTGGATAGTAGGTGTTGTACTAGCAAGCGTGACATTTTGCCAGCACCTAAAATTGCCACCCGAGATGCCGTTAAATTTACCAATTTCATCTGCGCCAACTCCACAGCCGCCGAACTGATGGAGACAGCGCCAGTGCCAATGCTGGTTTCGGTGCGAACCCGTTTGCCTGCTGTAATGGCTTGTTTAAATAAGCGATTTAAAACTGTTTTTATACCGTTGAACTGCTGTCCTAGTTTGTGAGTGTGTTTCACTTGAGCCAGAATTTGACCTTCTCCCAAAACCAGGCTATCTAAACCAGAAGCAACACGCATCAAATGCATCACTGCATCTTGATGGAGTAAAACAAACAAATCTTGCCGTAAAGATATGACTGGTAGTTTACTGTGTTCAGAAAGAAACTGAGTCACTTCCCGGATGCCCTGTTCGGTTTCTTGAGCAACAACGTAAATTTCCAAGCGGTTACAAGTGCTTAGTATTGCGACTTCTTCAATATGAGGATAGCTGAGCAAGTGCGCGATCGCACCTTCAATTTGTGGTTCTGGAACACTCAACTTTTCCCGAACTTCTACCGGGGCTGTTTTATGGCTTAACCCCACCACTGCTATATTCATTTGCTAAATCTTAGTTACTAATTGAGAATTGGGAATAGGGTAAAGGGAAAAGGGGTAACCCTTTTCCCTTTTTCAAAAATTAGTGCAATTGCAATTCCTTAGGTTGTTTATCAAACATGTGGATAGTGTCCACAAATCGGGCAGTACGCGATTGGTTAGAAATTACCAAGCTTTGAGTTCTTGCGCCTCCTTGGAAGAAGCGGACACCTTGCATGAGGTTACCAGTCGTAATTCCACAAGCGGCGAATAAGACGGTTTCACCAGATGCTAGTTCATGAGCATCGTAGACCTTATCGGGGTCATTGATATTCATAGACTTGAGCCGGTCAAGGTTGGCTTCCTTGCTTTCGCCAATCAAACCAGTCTTGACGATCGCTGGATCGTAAATGAGTTGACCTTGGAAGTGACCACCCAAAGCACGCATTGCAGCGGCGGAAATAACGCCTTCTGGGGCAGCACCAATTCCCATCAGGGCATGAATGTTGGTTCCAGCAAAACCACAGGATATGGCTGCGCCCACGTCACCATCAGAAATGAGTTGAACTCTTGCTCCTGCCTCTCGGATTTCTTTGATCAAGTCGTTGTGGCGTTCACGCTTCATCACCACGACAACAATTTCGTCGATGCTTCTATCTAGACACTCAGAGAGAATCTTCAGGTTTTCAGTGGCAGATTTGTTGATGTCCACCTTGCCCTTAGCCGCTGGGGGAGCTGCTATTTTCTTCATGTAGAAGTCAGGGGCGGCAAACAAACCACCTTTTTGGGAAATTGCCAAAACAGCCATTGAGCCTGGTTGACCATAAGCTACAAGGTTAGTACCTTCACACGGGTCAACAGCGATATCAATTTCAATCAGTTCATCAGGATTACAAAAATCTTTGGCATCTGGCTGGCTACAAATACCAACTTCTTCCCCGATATAAAGCATGGGCGCGTCATCGCGTTCGCCTTCCCCAATCACGATCCGACCACGCATATAAATTTTATTCATCCGTTCCCGCATGGCTTCTACAGCCACTTCGTCAGCGGTATTTTTTTCGCCTTTTCCCATCCAGCGTGCGGATGCGATCGCGGCTTGCTCAACAACTTCAATAATTTCTAACCCAAGTGTATTTTCCACAAACTCTGCCCTCTCGGTTGCTTGATTTTGCGTCGTTCTAGAAACCTGTTTCAGTTTTCAAGTCTACCAAAGGGCGGATACCTGTGGGGATACTTATGGAAAATAGTATCACTATCCCCTATGTTAAGTTTTGCTTCTTCTTACTTGCCATAGCACTAAACGACACATTTTCTTACCCAGATCATATACCAAAAACTTTACACAAAATTATGTTTTTTTGATAATTTCACTTGACTTTTGCAATGAAGTTTATACCAAGTTGCAGTCAAAGGTATCTCTAGACCAATACAGTTGGTGATCAGTCTTTTTCTCTCCCAAGCGCTCAAAAACTGCCTGCCTCAACGCATAAATGTTTTCAGTCAACCCTATTACACCAGAGGCTCGACTTCTCAACCCTCGTTACTAGGCTCAGCCTGGTAACGAGAATATAGAGGCTCTGCCTCTGGTTAAGAATGCTGGAATATTTCATCAGAACTTTCTAGGAACTTTACCTAAATTTAGCTGAGTTTCGTTGTATCTACATATCGGCAACTGATTTTATGACCTAGGAGTGAAAGTCTGGCAAGTGAACACCACTTTGCTGTTTGTAATAGTTTTACTTGACTTTTGGAATGAACTTTGTTCCTAATTGCATTCCAACGTATCTTTAGACTATTGCTGTCAAACAAAACACTAAAAAAAATTTCTGAAAGAAAACCATTTTAAAGAACGGAGAAAAATTTCTATGTCAATTGAAATATCAATCGCATTATTTTCTTATCTTTTGGGTGTTATTATTCAATGGGTTGGATTTAGACCAAAATTCAGAGAATTAGACGAATACGCAAATTTTCCCATAATTTGGACAGCAAAAAAAGTCACAATGATTGCTTGCTTTCTGGAAGCTTTGACCTGGCCTTATAGTTTGATTTTAGAGAATGAACTTATCCTAGAAAAAAACGAAACCAAGTAAAAAAACTCTGTAAGGTTAGGCAACACAAAAAGCTCCTGGTTTCCTACACCTCCACCCCCTACCTTTGTAAGACACCCCTATCCCCCTGCACCCAAGCGCTCTGTTGTGCCTACCATGAATTAGGCTAAATAATAGATGGTAATGATTCACAAAAAACTTTAAAAACATTATGCTGAACTCTCTTAACACTCTACTAGGTCGCCATCCTGAGCGCATAAAAGCCAATGTTGAAATCTACACCTGGCAAACTTGCCCATATTGCATTCGCGCTAAGATGCTGTTGTGGTGGAAAGGAGTAAAATTCACGGAATACAAAATCGATGGTAACGAAGCAGCCAGAGTAAAGATGGCAGAACGTGCCAATGGACGCCGCAGCGTACCACAAATTTTTATTAACAATCAGCATATCGGTGGTTGTGATGACCTTTATCAGCTAGACACGCAAGCTCAATTAGACCGTCTTCTTAGTCAGTCGGCTGTTTAGGTGGTTCTGCAATCAGAATATGTCTCTCGATTACTCAGAATATATTATACATCGGCAATGGATGAGTCGCGCCTTAGACTTAGCACAAATAGCGGGTGATGCAGATGAGGTTCCTGTAGGTGCTGTTGTTATTGATTCGTCTGGAAGTTTGATTGCAGAAGGAGAAAACAGAAAAGAACGTGACAATGATCCTACCGCTCACGCAGAAATTATTGCAATTAGAGCAGCAGCTCAAAAGTTACGAACTTGGCGTCTTAACCAATGCACCCTTTACGTCACTCTAGAACCGTGTCCGATGTGTGCAGGTGCAATCGTACACGCACGTCTAAAACTTTTAGTCTATGGAGTGGATGACCCCAAAAGTGGTGCGATTCGTACCGTTGCCAATATCCCCGATAGCGCTGCTTCCAATCACCGCCTGCGTGTGGTTGGGGGTATTTTAGAATACTCCTGTCGTCAGCAGTTGCAAGCTTGGTTTGCTAGACGGCGACATATTTCTAACTAACGGACAGAGATAAAACTGTCCAGGGGGTGCTACACAAGTAACGGAAGAAAATCTACGGTGTAACTAGCAAAGTCTTGAATGTATTCAACCTAACAGCCAGTAGCCACTGTCATGATTTCCTTAAACTCTTGCTCTGATACTCCGTGTGATCATCCTGCTACTACGCCAGAAAGTGCTAAGGTGGCTCAAATAACAACTTCTCAGATTTCTCCTTGGTTAAGTCCCTTAATGTATTTCTTGGGAGGTCATGTTGTTCTTCCATTTTTCTTTGGAGAAATTAAAGTCACTGGACAAGAAAATCTTCCTCAAACTGGTCCTGTTATTCTAGCTCCCACACATCGAACACGTTGGGATTCGCTGCTATTATCGTATGCAGCTGGTCGTTGTGTAACTGGACGAGATTTGCGATTCATGGTCACGATTACTGAATGCCAAGGGTTACAAGGCTGGTTTGTTCGACGTTTAGGGGGGTTCTCTGTAGATCTTCAACGTCCCTCAATCACAACTCTCCGTCATAGTATTGAACTTCTTAAGTCGGGCGAAATGTTAGTGATTTTCCCAGAGGGGGGCATTTTTCGCGATACGAATCTTCACCCATTAAAGCCAGGAATTGCTCGTCTGGCTTTGAGTGCTGAATCTAGTCATCCTGGGTTAGGCATAAAAATTATACCCATCAACATTAATTACAGCGAACCTTACCCTACATGGGGTACGAATGTAAGTCTTCAGATTGGAAACGCAATAGATGTAGCAAATTACACTAAAAGCTCCTTAAAACAAGATGCCAAGCGTCTTACTGGTGATTTAACTATGGCTCTCCAAAAATTTAGCCATCAGGAATCATACATCACTCCTCGTGCATTTGCAGAAATTGCGAATAGTTAACGCTCATGTACACTTCGTGACAAAATCTGCTGAGCTTAGGGGTAATTGAGTCAATTTCTAAATCTTCTTTTAGTCCCATCAAGCAATTACCATTCCTCCTTGAAAAATCAGAGGAATTTTTGCGTTCGTTCATAGGAGCAATTTAGGTACTATCCAGAAAGCTTTGGGAACCTGATTTCATTGATGTTCAGTCTAAATCAGGGAAACTGAATATGAGACTTTGTTTTGCCAAAGTTCAAAACAGAGTTAAGATACCCCAAGTTTCCATAACTGTTTTTTTAGTTACCTCTTTAAATGACCTCATGAACTCGTCTGCAACCATTCTTATATTTCGCTTCACTTCCTTAGCAGTGATAGCAACGCTGGGTCTGTTATCACCTGTTCATGCTCAAGTACAGTTACCCACTGGATCTAACCAACAACAACCCATTGATCCGAACGATCCAAATAACCTTCGTCCCACAGCGCAAAATAACAGCCTTTTGAGCCTTGACGGAGGGAAGCGTCTCATGGCAGAGGCAAGTAATGCAGTTTCTTCTCAAAACTACGACACCGCAGCAAAGAAACTTCAAGAAGCACGATCTGTGTTTAATCAACTGTCTAATTTCTATCAAGAATTAAATTCTAGTTTTTCTGGAATTGACAATAGAGTTGCTGATGCTCAACGAAAAAAGGCGCTAGAAACAGCCCAAATGCGAGATGAAGCAACCTACCAGCTAGCATTGGTACATAGAGCGCAAAATAAGCCAGAATTAGCTGTACCGTTACTTGTTCAAATAGTTAAGAGTCAAAACCCCACACGTGATTTAGGTAAGAAAGCATATCAGCAGTTATTGGAATTGGGCTTTGTGGATGCTCCGTTTTCTACAGGGGCTGGTAGCGCTTCCTCCTCGCCCTCTGATGCTTCCTCTTCTTCCCCTCAAAAAAATCCTCCAAAGAACCCTCCAAAGAACCCTCAAAAGAAATAATCGAATTACCTTTGTCCTTTGCTCACTACTGCCCCTAATCCCCACTTGTCATTCATCGAAATGATAAGATGAGATTATTGGCGGTGGTGAGAAGTTTTGATGTTTGATACCGAGTTGGGTTTTGAGGATGTTATTCTTTGGTCAAGCCTTATAATCTCGCCGCCTGCCAAGCGCTAACGTGCACGTTCAGCGCCACTCGTAGTACCTCCTCATAAGGCACGCTTAACTGTATTTCGTTCGCTTTTCACGACAAGTTACCTCTTTGACTGCAACTTACTATAAGTCTCTATTAAGATAGATTTTAAATTGCCCAAATGCGGGAGTTACAATCCCTATTAAGCTTTGAAATGATTAGGAATTGCGATGATGAGTCCGCAGCAAGTAGAAGAAATGATAAAGATACAACTGCCAGACGCCCAAGTTCAAGTCCAGGACTTGACTGGAGGCGGTGATCACTATCAAGTGACAGTCGTTTCATCGCAGTTTGCAAATAAAGGACTAGTACAACAGCACCAATTAGTCTATGGTGCGCTTAAGCAAGCTATGTCAAGTGAAGCGATCCATGCCTTAGCACTAAAAACATATACTCCCGATGCTTGGGAAAATAATCATTAGTACTAATGATCCAAGGCGAAAGACAACACCAAGAAGTAGACTAAAAGCAAATCAGGAAACAAAAAGACCATGACGCCAGAACTTAAAGAGCGAATTGATCATTTAGTAAAACAAAACAAGATCTTGGTTTTCATGAAAGGAACCAAGTTAATGCCCCAATGTGGTTTTTCTAACAACGTGGTACAAATCCTAAATACGTTGGGAGTTCCTTTCGAGACGGTGGATGTTTTGGCTGACTACGAAATCCGTCAAGGAATTAAAGAGTATTCTAACTGGCCAACAATTCCCCAAGTCTATATCAACGGTGAATTCGTTGGTGGTTCGGACGTCCTTATTGAACAGTACCAAAAAGGCGAATTGCAGCAAATAGTGGAAGTAGCACTTGCTTCCTGAAATAAAGCATATTGCAGTTAGTTCTTAATAAAGACAGTCCTAGGTGCTGAGTATTGAGTAATGAGTGATCTGACTCATCAGTTCACTCATTATTCACAACTAATTACTTAGAACTGCTTCGTTCTCAATTGTAAAGAAGTATTTCTAAAAGTTTTCATCACGGCCACGCAGATAATTAAGTATGTTATAATTATCTGCGTTAAGGTACTGGTACTATTGCTAACAAAAGCAATATATTAATAGTAATCCAGTTGTGGTTGCGTCATTGTGAAGTTTGAAACATCGTGCAAGTAGCGATTAGCCTCCTCTTCTAAGCGATGAATCAGATACGGTTCAATAGCGTTACCGTGTTGCAGTGCGGCTATATAGCCATCCAAATACATCCGCATATCATCCATGCGATAACCGCGATTCCATAACTCGACGAAGGCGTCAGTGAGTCTTTGGTAATAGCGGATGGTTTGTGTGTCTTGGAGCATAACTGCTGTTGGAAAACTATCTGGAATAGAGGATTGTAATTTATTCGAGTACCTAAGGAAAGTCTCACTTTCAGTTTGGCATTAACTAAAAGACGATATCTCCCCCTAATGGAAAAATCTCGAGCGGCTACAGACTATCTCGATCCTATTCCATAAAACTGGAAATATGATTATCAGCTAAGCTATTGGTTATAATTGCCTCAACCAATAACTTCACTGATCTGGGGAATGTGAGTACCAATCTGTAGAGCCACATCGAATGTGTTTCCACCGCAAAGCAAAAAACTTTTTTTGCAGAGGTTAGCTCATTTTAGTGAGACTTCCTCGGTAAATGGCACCCATATCGAGAGCAGAGTTTGTAATCAAAAGCGTTTTCACTCAGTCTAACAAAAATTTAAGATTATTACTAACTTGGCTTTGGACAACGCGTTAATTAAACGCTTTTCCTGTATTGATATTAGTAAATATGAATCTAATAACAGTTGAGGTAACAAGGATTACAAAACCTAAGACATAGGCTTTGTTACCTTGAAATTTATGCACGCTAAGGGGTCTTGCCACCGTGGGTTCGGTTTGTATTGAAATCATTGAGGGAAATCCCCATCTGAGGTCATTGCTTGGTTGGCACCTGCAACAACTGGACTATCGGGTGCATCAAGCTGCAAGTATTTACCAAGCTAGAGAAGTGTTTTTAAGCCATCAACCGACATTGGTTATTCTGGATGCCGACTTACCTGATGGTGATGGTATTGAATTCTGCCGTTGGTTACATCGTCAACAACAGCCTCTGATTCTAATGCTATCTGCCCGTAATAATGAGGCTGATATTGTGGCTGGTTTAAAAGCGGGATCAGATGACTACCTCTGCAAACCTTTTGGGATGCAGGAATTTCTTGCACGGGTTGAGGCACTTATTCGCCGTAAGCGCACACCTGTTGCACCAGCTTACTTAGACTATGGTACTTTGCAAATTGATTTGGTACAACGTCGCGTTCGTATCCTCGGGGAGTTTATCGACTTGACACCTCAGGAATTCAGTTTACTTTACGTTTTGGCGCAAGCAGGAGGAGTTCCTTTAAGTCGATCAGAGCTGTTACGCCGCGCTTGGCCTGATGCTATAGATAATCCACGCACCATTGATACTCATGTTTTATCATTACGGAAAAAAGTAGAACTAGATCCCCGCCAACCTAGTTTTATTCAAACTATCCGTAATGTAGGATACAGATTTAACACGGAAGTTTTAAATGCTAATATTCCAAACTCGTCAACAAAGTTACCTAAAGAAAGATTCAGTAATCAACGTTCTATGCTTAGTACTCAGCGCTGAAACACAGGAACAAAAGGAGTAAATAATTCGCTAATTCAAAATTCAAATTCGTTTTGGGCTTTTGCTTGGGTTAACTTTTCTCTTAAGTTAACCCAACTTATTTCAGACGCTTCTTGATTGACAAGTAAGCGACCTTGTTGTAAGCATAAAAGCCGCGTACAAAACTTATAAGCTACCTCTAGCTGGTGATTGATCATAACAACCGTTGTTTGATAATTTTGAGCCAACTGGCTCAAAATTTCCACCAGATGGTCAGCCTGATTTACATCTAGGGCAGAGGTGGGTTCATCTAACAATAAAATTTTTGGTTGAATGACTAAACCACGGGCGATCGCCACAAGCTGTCGTTGACCCAAAGAAAGCTGCACCTCCGTGCGCCTTAACCATTCATCTGGAATTTGCAACTGTTCTATCCAGTGACTCACACGTTGCTCAATTGTTTGTTTGGGTAAACCACGCAAAACCAGGGGATAAGCCAAAGCTTCTTTTACACTCATTCCTAATAGCTTCGGCTCTTGGGATACCAGTGTCACTATGGAGCGTAGCTGCAATACAGGAATTTGGGAATACTCCTGATTCTCCAGATAAATTTTACCGCTTGTAGGTTCACTTAAACGGTTCAGCAAGCGTAATAAATAACTTTTTCCTGCACCAGATGGTCCAACAATAGCAACGCGTTCTCCCTCAAACACCTCAAAGGAAATATCCTGTAATATTGGATATCCCAATTGGTTATCATGACTCTGGGTTTTCAGGCTGGCAAAAAGACTGACTTGTTCTAGTCGCAGTTGTGTTTTGAGGGTAAGTTTCCCCATCTGCGTGTCTTGTTGAATTTCCAAATTTAACCTTTGTTGTGGTAATTGTCCTTTTAGTCTCACTCCAATTTAGCAAGCCGCAGATAACGGATGTAGCAAATAGTTAGTCTTTGGGTTGTGCCCTTGATAACTTATTCGTTACATCCGCCGTACTGTAAATTCTCGATTGCCTACTTTAGGTGAAACTCTAATTTATGTTGCCTTGTGCTAACGCTGTGGTGATTGTCCAACCATCAACCAATAGCAGCAATAGCGTCATAAAAAGTAAAATTAAATACATCCACGGTTGTGCTAAGGGATAGACATCTGTCGTATCTACCTGTGTCTTCTGTTGCACAAATTTTACCAAACGGGCAAACCCAACCACACGCATTGGTAGCAAGTAAGCTTTTCCTTCGTGAGTCAAAAAGTAGTAAACGATTCCTCCTTGACCAGTTGTGCGGGGTTTTAACTCTTTTACTTGAGACCAAGGTAAAGACCAGCCTTTGCGGAAAAAACGTGGCACCCACTGAGGATAAGTTAGCTGAATTCCCTGGTCATCTACAATTACACGTTCACTCAACGCTGCATACAGACCAATAAAACCGATGATAATACCCACCCATAACAAAACTGGTGGTACGGGTGCTGCTGTTACCTGTGAGAGGAAAGGTAAGGGTGTGGTAAGTGCCACATATAGACCCAAAAGTGTGATCCTAATTAAAGGAGATAGTCGAAAAATAGAAGATGAAGTATCGGCTGAGTTTGCTGTCACGGCTCCATCATGATTATTGTGCTTTAAATTAATATTAGCTGGAAATAAGGTCAGAGTTTTTCTTCCAGATATTCGTTGGCAAATTAATCGTGAAGCGATCGCGTCATTTGCAATTAATTATGGTAAGTACTTTTGTACGACACTCCAGCCTGTTAACGATACCCAAGCAAAGCCAAAAAACAGGACAATATTAGCACTTATGTGGATACGTCTAGCCCAAAGTCGTCTAGCATTGATCAGCAATGCACTTCCAGCAGACAGCAAAACCAGCACCACTGCTGTCAAACCAGCAATCAGATGTGGCGAGTGTCCCAAAGAACCAAAGTGACCTAAAGTGCCAATAATGCCAATCAGTAGCAGAAGCAGCACTAAACTTACCATGCAACTGCCAATCATATAGTGAAAAGAATGCAGCCAGCTAGGTTCTTCTTGCTGTAGTCTTCTGGCACGAAACATCCAAACACCGGTTATCGCTAACAGTAAATAAGCTAGTAGCGATAAACCCATCGACCATGCTGCTATTCTCCACAGCCAAAGAAAAGAAGGTAGGCTCATAGTAAACATTGTAGATGGCACAGTCCAGTGATGGAGGCGATGAGGACATTCCATCCCCGCCGCACTCAGGGATGGGGAATTCCGTCGAACTACGTTAAACACAAAACAAAAGAGGGTTGCTGAACTCAGCAACCCTCAAACTAAGCAAAATTTGTTTTCTTAATCAACGGATACTAAACCAGCGACTTGTAAGGATTTTATTAAATCTCCGGTTATTGTATTAATGTGCACAATTGGTTTTTTATTGATAGGGTCCATAACTGGTCCTGAATCTGTGTCAAACAAAAAACTGTTAGGTTCACTGATTGCAAGGCGATCGCACGGAATTTTATCCGATAAAATTGCACTTGCCATCATGCCGGTGTGAATTTCAAGTTGAGCTTGTTTTGGTGCTTCAAAAACTAACCTTTGTCCAGGAAAAACAACCCGTTCAAAGTACCAGTTAGGAATATTGGAGATGCGAGCCACCTGTATTTTACTTGTGGCATTTACGTAACAACAAAACAGTTTTCCCGATTGCTCAGGAGGTAGAGGATCTAATATTTGAGCCATAACTGCTGAGGAATTTTACGCCACTATTTTATATTACACCAGCAAACCTAGCACTGGCTGATCCCCAGTTGCTGTAACCCCGACTACCAACTGAAGTTTTCTAGATTATTTCTATCTTAAGATGTGCGAGTTTATGAAAAATTTGTAAAAATCTATGCCTTTTACGCAATTGTACATTATGCTCCCACAAATATAATGTTTCCTGGTTCACTAAAAAATCACAATTTTTGTGATTGACGTGTTTTCGCTAATTTTCTAAACCACAAATAAGGTATATGGATCATCACTTACCAAAGATAACTGGTGTTGTTGTAAAGCTATATGATGTATGAAAAAAAATTATAGAATCTCACCTCAGATACTAGAAATATGACAGCAAAATGTGCTCACCTAATTTTCACTGCTTTCAAGAAATACAGGGGTGTAGGGGTGTAGGGGTGTAGGGGTGTAGGGGAGGACAGTGCCGGGGTGAGGCAGTCTGGTCTTGGGGGTTTCCCGCATGAGGAACTGCCGAAAGGGTCTCCCGACTTGAGGCACCTGTCCGTTGAGCCAGTAGTTGATGAGGCTCTCCCGACCTAGGTATTTGGCGTGAAAAAAGTGTTTTTTGCATTCATCGCGGGTGGTGTGAATTTTAGATTCAATATGAATCCAAAAATAGAGGCGTTAAGCGTAGCTCTGCCGTAGGCAATCGCCACCCGTGGCGCTGCTTTCAAGAAACACAATAGAATAATCAATAATCTGGGTGAATGTCAAGTAATATTAAGATATAGGACAAAAACAAAATAAACACTTCTTTAAAAGATATTGTTCTCGCCTTCCGTTGAAAACAGCAAGATAGAAGTTAGAAAATTTGTGATGGACAATCGAATTCTGTATGTTCGCCTTCCTTGTAACCCCATCTTTCCTATTGGGGTAGTTTATCTTGCAGATCACGTTCACAAGCTGTTTCCCACAATTGAACAGCGGATTTTTGATTTGGGGACAGTACCGCCTTTAGATTATGCCAGTGCTCTGGATCAGTGTATCGATGAATTCAAACCCACACTATTAGTGTATTCGTGGCGAGATATCCAAATTTATGCTCCTGTGGGTGGACGTGGTGGTAACCCATTACAATATTCCTTTGAAATTTTCTATGCCAAAAACCCCCTAGTGAAATTACACGGTGCTTTTGGCGGCTTACGGATGCTGACAAGTTACTATGGGGAATTGTGGCGTAACCTCGGATTAATCAAACGTGGTTTGAAACGTGCCCAAAAATATCATCCAGATATCCGCGTCGTTGTGGGTGGTGGTGCTGTGAGTGTATTTTACGAACAGCTTGGTAAAAGTCTACCAAAGGGGACAATTGTTTCTGTGGGTGAGGGCGAAACCCTGCTAGAAAAACTTTTAACTCGAACAGATATTACTTCAGAGCGTTGCTATACAGTGGGAGAATCTCAACCACGTACACGCCTAATCCACGAACAACCCACTCCAGTACAAAAAACTGCTTGTAACTACGACTATATCGAAAGCATTTGGTCCGAGTTTAGTTATTACCTACAGGAAGGAGATTTCTACATCGGTGTGCAAACCAAACGTGGTTGTCCCCATAACTGCTGCTATTGCGTTTACACGGTTGTAGAAGGTAAACAGGTACGTATCAATCCTGCGGATGAAGTTGTTGCCGAAATGCGACAACTTTACAATCGGGGCATACGTAACTTCTGGTTTACCGATGCCCAATTCATCCCCGCCCGAAAATTTATCGAAGATGCAGAGGAATTGCTACAGAAAATCGTCGATTCCGGAATGACAGATATTCACTGGGCAGCATACATCCGCGCTGACAACCTCGCACCAAAGACGTGTGAGTTGATGGTGAAAACAGGGATGAACTACTTTGAAATTGGTATTACCAGTGGTTCTCAAGAACTTGTTCGTAAGATGCGCATGGGCTATAACCTGCGAACAGTTTTACAAAACTGTCGCGACTTAAAAGCTGCTGGATTTAACGACTTAGTCTCTGTCAACTACTCCTTTAACGTTATTGACGAACGCCCCGAAACTATTCGCCAAACGATCGCCTACCACCGCGAATTAGAAAACATTTTTGGTGCTGACAAAGTTGAACCTGCGATCTTCTTCATCGGGCTACAACCTCATACCCATTTAGAAGAGTATGCCTTTAAAGAAGGAATCGTTAAACAGGGGTACAATCCAATGAGCCATATGCCCTGGAACGCTAGAAAACTTCTCTGGAATCCCGAACCTCTCGGTTCCTTCTTTGGTGAAGTCTGCTTAGAAGCATGGCGACGCAACCCCAACGACTTCGGACGCGAAGTCATGAAAATTTTAGAGGAAAGAGTCGGTTGTGCTGATTTAGAGGAAGCACTTTCCGCCCCCGTTGAGGTGAAAGAGAAAAAATTGCTTGCAGTATCATAACTTTTATCCCCCGTTAACTCTTCCTATTTCCAGCTTGCGGGGGAACATAGTGTTTTTAAAATTTTTCTAAAACCATCACACTGCGTGCATCATTAATTATCTTGTAAATTAAATCTTGGAACGCTGGATACTCTTGAGCACTATAAACATCCTTTTGGAACGTTAAATTGCGCTGAACGTGAATGTATCCGTTGCCTACTTCGTAACGGCTTTTGTATTCTCCAGCAGCGTTTGAGAAGCTTCTATTTTCAGGTAAATGACTGATTTTATATCCAGCCGGTAGTATAATTTTGTACTCCCAACTTCCGTTCCCTGCTCCGACAATCAGGGGATACGAACGCTTATTAAATGTGATAAATCCGCGCAGCGATTGTGGATTTATCGTACTAACCCCAAAAGGCGTACTAAAATAAATTTGTTTGTCTATACTTACAGCATAAGGGCTAAGCCATTTGCCCTTGACTGTCACAAGTTGATCCAGATTATTGAGGTCACTAGTTTCTAGGGTACCACTACCCCCTTCAGGAGTTGCAGCGAGGAGTTGATTGACAATTTGCTCTGGTTTATCGGAAGCAAAGTAGCGCCGAGATGGAGTGTTGAAACTTCCGAAGTATTGCACTTCACTTTGCCCGTTGATGCTTCCATCGTTAGCAATTGTGATTGTACTAGTCATGGAATAGCGATTTTGATTAGCAATGGATTTTGGCGTGTATGCAGTCAGACCTTTTTGTGTTGCCATCACTACAAATTTATTGCGTAAAGAAACATCCAGTTGTCCAAAAGATGCATAATTATCAGTCGGATTTGCAAAAATCTTGTAATCAGGTAGATAAATAATTGCATGATTAAACTGAGAACTTGTTGGTAATGGAACTGTTTGATATATCGAACCCCAGTTAACTAACACAGGCACAGAATTAATACCTTTCGCTTTTAGCAAGGTTTGCATTAAAAGCACATAATCTTTACAATCTCCATAACCATTTCGCAAAATTGCTGTGGAAGTATGGGGTATGTAGCCTGCAGATTCTGTCAGGTAAACGGCGACATATTTAATATTTTGAGCAACCCAGTTATAGATTAACCGTGTCGCTTCAATGCCTTGTTTGTCTCCCGTAATTTTGTCTGCCAGCTTTTTAATCTCTGGTGTCACCACAGCCTTGTCGTGCCAATCCCGCCAAACGATTTTACCCAGTTCCTCCCAACTATCAAGATTCGAAAACACAAAGACAGAATCAACATCTGTAGGATCAACCATGTCATTTTCAGACTGACGGGCTGGCTGGTTGGCAATCACAGCCGTAATTATCCTGCGATCGCCTTGAATTTTATCACTCACCACATAAGCACCCCGCTTTTTCCAGCGCAGTTTGAGTGAAGTTGGTATGGAGATTTGCACGGTTTCCTTAACCGATGACTCTCGAAATGATGGAGTCTCTATATCACTGAAGTCAATTGATGGCTTTTTCTGAGTCAGTTTCCATTTAACGAAGGTTTGGCTACCTACCATCAGTTTTGGAAACACCACAGTTGTTGTCATACTGTTGGAAAATCCGGGTGCATCCTGTGACTCCTGGCTTGGGCGGGTGAAAATATTTTCTTCAGTGACTTTGACTTTTTCCCCATTCGGTTGAATCACATAAGCCTCAACTAATTCCAATGATTGAGTGTCAGGAGAATAACTCTGGTTTGCCCGCTGCCAATCTTCAATTCCCTGTCGAGTTAACAAAGTCATCCGTTGGGCAATCACTTCTGTATAGGTGTAGTCGAAATTGACTTGGTAGTGATTTTCATAGTTGTCCATTCTGGCATTTTCAACCACTGGTTTAGCTGCTGGAGTGGTTGGCTGTTTTTCCGTGGTAGTGCCTGCTGTTTTAACTGGAGTTTGAACCTTCCTGTTAAGAGTTTGGAAACTTAAAAGCTGTCTAACCTCAGTGCCATAGGCTTTCATAGGCACTATGCTTAAGAAAATTCTGCTAATTAAAGTAATATTTAGTACTAGTATTGTTGTGACAAATTTCATCAGGAATTTTCGTATTTTTTATGGTGATAAACTTGTCAATAGTAATACAGTATCTTCAGTTGTCTGAAATCCTGTTCTTTGTAAGGGCACAGCGCATACCAATCCCTATGCCTACGGCTTGCGGCACACTGATCACAAAATCACCATTGTAGCCCTCAGTGCATTGGCGTAGCGTAGCCTTTAAACAGTAAACTAAAAAATAATTGGCGCAAACTTCAGATCAAATTCAAAACTCAAAACTTTCTCCTTTGTCGTTGCTTAGCGTCTTTGCGTTTCATTTGATTAAATACCATGTTAGAAGGCTCAATTTTACAAAAGCTAGAAGCAGCTCATCGCCATAGTAAAAGACCAATTCAATACGGCGTTTACTACAAAAACACCTTGGTTTCCTTGTGTCATGCTCTGGAAGACCACATTTTAACTGACGACAGTACACCTTTAGTCATCACAGCCTTCCAACAAGGAAAATGGTATTTGCAAGAAGCCGAAAGATATGCAGATATTGCTAAAAAATCCGGTCAAATCGCGATCATGGCTTCCCTGGATACAGGCTTTGCTGAACATCCCACAAGCCAGTTGCCCAATGTGAACCTGGTAGGATTAGATTCAACTGATCCAGTGGCGGAGGAATGGCACTTGATTATTCTCGCACCAGGATACACAGCAATGGTAATTTGTCAAGAACTTTCAGTTGCTGATTATGGTTCTAGCGGAGTACCTGCATCAGATGTAGAGCGGAAATTCTACGGCTTGTGGACATTTGAGCCAGAGTTAGTCAAAGAAACAGCAGAATTGGCAATTTCCCATATCGGAGAATATAACCCAGAACTGGCACAAAAACTCAAGGCACATAAACAGGCAATTCAGTCGCGTCTTGCAACACCAGAAGACTTGAGTGCAGTGGTTTCTCGGGTAGTAGAGTACCTCCAAACAGGGCAAGTGAACATTTCCGTGCCTACAGCAACTCGCCATCAAGCCTTGGACGGTAACCTGGTTTCCAACGAAATCCAAGCATTTTTACGGATGGCGCAAATTATTGATGCTACTGATACTACCAATCCAATGGCAGCCGCACAAGTGGTAGCGCTAGCAGAAACAATGGGGCAACTTTTGGATATTCCTGCATGGCAGATGAAACGTTTGCGTCTTGCAGCTTTGCTGCACCGTATAGATCCATTGCAAAGAGTAGAAAGCGTTCTTTCTGGTGGAACTTCTACACGCTACCAAGAAGATGCACCCACTTGTGCCTTGAGTTGTCCTTTGGTACCAGGAGCGCAAGTTCTGCGAACTATGCCACAATTGCGAGCGATCGCCCAAATTATTACACATCAAACTGAGTACTGGGATGGTACAGGTGAACCAGCCCGGTTAGTTGGAGATGAAATTCCTTTGGAGTCGAGAATTCTCGCATTAGTCGCGGATTTCCAATGGCGGCTGAATCACAAAGAAATGTCTCAGTTAAGTCGCGAGGAGATATTTGCTCAAGCTTTAGAAGAGTGCAGGCAACTGCAATCCTATCGCTTTGATCCTAAACTTGTAGATACATTGGCTTTATTAGTCATGGGTTTACAACAGGGACTGGATGTACCTGTGATGACACCTAAAGCTAGCACTAGTATGTGGCTACTCAATAGCAGGTTAGATAGCGAAAGCAAAACTAGTGAGCAGATTCGCACTTACGACAAATAATCATTTGATACAAAAGCTCACAGACGCTGAGAAACTCTTTGTACCTTTGTGTCTGTGTGCAAAATGTAATTATCTTGATAATCCATAATTTATATGAACATAGAAGAAATTCGATTAGGAAAACTCAAAAATCTGCCAGGAACAAATTTAGAGGACGAAGATTTATCAAACGCTGATTTAAGTCGCGTTAATCTTGCTGGTGCTCACCTTGTTGGCACAATTTTTACAGGTTCCAAACTCGAAGGTGGACATTTAGAAGGTGCAAATTTGATGGGAGCCAACCTCGTAGAAACTGACTTGCGGGCGAACCTTATGGGAGCGAACTTGATGCAAGCAGATTTGACAGGCGCTGACTTACGAGGTGGAAATTTGCGTGGTGCTAATTTAATGGGAGCAAGACTGAGTGAAGTCTCCCTTGCAGGTGCTTTCTTGAGTGGTGCCAATTTGATGAATGTCAACTTGCAAGGTGTTGACTTTCGAGGTGCTGACTTGCGAGGCGCGAATTTGACTGGGGCGAATCTTAAAGGTGCAGACTTGAGTCGCGCTGATTTGCAAGGTGCGTTGTTAAGTGAGGCGAATTTGGAAGAAACTGACTTGCGCAAAGCCAATCTTGCTGGTGCGAATTTGACGGGTGCTAATTTACTTTGTGCTGAATTAGATGGGGCTAATTTAAATGGTGTGAATTTGGAGAGAGCGTGTTTGGTAGGGACATCGGTTGAGAGAGTTTCGTAAGGAAAAACTTATGAGTCTACAGGAAGTTCTTAAGCAAGCATTGCAGCTTTCAACAGTGGACAAGGTGCGTTTGATTGGTGCAAATTGCTCCTGAAATAGAACGCGAGTTAATCGACAACCCGCCTACACCCCGCAAATCATTGTGGGGTTTATGTGCTGATTTGGGACAAGCACCTTCAGAATCCGAAATTGATGCAGCCCGCAGTCAGGAATGGGCTAACTTCCCACGGGAGGACATTTAATGCTGCGTGCTGTCGCTGATACTCACACAGTGATCTGGTATATTTTTGCTGATGCGCGACTCTCGATTACTGCAAGAAGTATGATCGCACAAATTGCATCTGCTGGCGATCAAGTTGCTTTCTCCTCAATTACCCTAGCTGAGATTGTCTACTTAAGCGAGAAAGGACGTATTTCTGCACTGACGCTTGAGAGACTGCTTGCAGTTGTTGACACAACTGATGCTGTATTAGCAGAAGTTCCATTTGATCGACATATAGCCCAAGCTTTGCGTTTAGTTGAGCGCACACAAGTGCCAGATTTACCAGATCGCATTATTGCTGCTACAGCTTTGTATCTGGGAGTGCCAGTGATTAGTCGGGACTGCAAAATTAAACTATCCAGCAGGAACACTATTTGGTGATGGAAGTCAAGAAATATAGTCTTATAAGGCATTCTACTGTTTAATTGTGGTAATTGTGCCAGAATAGACGTGAATGTATAACGCACTTCCATCAGCTGTATGCTTGTCCAAGGAACAATCCTGCGTCATCGCTATCAAATTGTTGCACACATAGGAAGCGGAGGATTTGGCGACACTTACTTAGCGAGAGACAGGGATTTACCCAAGCATCCTCAATGTGTCGTAAAACACCTGAAACCGCCAAGCCTCGATCCAGATCTTTTATCCATTGCCAGACGTTTGTTTGAAACAGAAGCACAAGTTCAGTACTTATTAGGTCAGCATGACAAAATCCCAAACCTTTTTGCCCACTTTGAAGAAAATGGGGAATTCTATCTGGTTCAGGAATTTGTTGATGGGCATGATCTCAGCAAAGAACTCAGTCCTGGCAAGCGTTTTAGTGAAAACGAAGTCCTTCAATTGTTGCAGGAAATCTTGGAAGTATTGGCGGTTGTCCATCAACGGAATATTATTCACCGAGATATCAAGCCTAAAAATTTAATCCGCCGCCGAACAGATGGCAAGATTGTTCTCATTGACTTTGGTGCAGTCAAAGAGATTGGAACTTTAGCAAAGAACACTCAAGGTGTCGTAAGGTCTACCATTGCTATTGGTACTCCTGGCTATATGCCGAATGAACAAGCTAATCGTGACCCCAAATTATGTAGCGATGTATATGCCGCAGGAATGGTTGCTATCCAAGCGCTCACAGGGTTACTTCCTCAACAGTTTCTCCAAGACTCTACAACAGGTGAACTGATGTGGAGTCATTATGCACAAGTCAACAAGAAGTTAGAAGAAGTTTTAAACAAAATGGTGGGCTACCACTTTAGTCAGCGCTACCAGTCAGCATCTGAAGCTTTACAAGCAGTAAATGCTTTAGCGCCACAGCAACAAATCCCACAGCAACAAACCCCACAGCAGTCCCAACAGTTTAATAGAGTTGCTCGTGTCACGTCACAAATTCCTCAATCATTTCTGTGGGGAGGTTTAATTGGACTGGGCGGACTAGGAATAGGAGTCATTGCTACTGTTATTCTACTAAATCGCTCTCCATCTCCATCTTCGCAACCTGTAACAGCTTCTCCAACACCAATAGCCTCTGCGCTACCGACAACATCTCCATCAACAACGCCGAGTGCATCGCCACAGAATATTAACTGGGCGATTGAGCCACGATTTGAAGGAGTTAGCTATTTTTCCGATGAGCTGGCGAAGGTAAACATTGACGGTAAGTACGGCTATATCGACAAGAACGGTACCGAAGTCATTCGACCGCAATTTGACGACGCTGATAACTTTTCTGAAGGACTGGCAGTAGTGTGGATTTCTGGTCAGAACGGAGGCTATATAGACAAAACTGGACGCTTTGTGATTCCGCCACAGTATGCCAAAGATCGTGCTCAAAAGTTTTCCCAAGGGCTGGCGCGGGTACGAGTTGCTCGCACTTGGGGTTATATAGACAAGACAGGACGTTTTGTAATTGAACGAAAATTTCCTGAGGCTCAAGACTTTTCCGAAGGGTTGGCAGGAGTAAAGACTGGCGGCAAGTACGGTTACATCGACAAAACGGGAAACTTCGTAGTCAAGGCACAATTTGATCAGGTATATAAATTTAATGAAGATCTGGCAGGCGTAAAGATTGGTGGCAAGTGGGGTTACATCGACAAAACGGGAAACTTCGTAATTCAACCACAATTTGATCAGGTATATATATTTAATGAAGGTCTGGCAGGCGTAAAGATTGGTGGCAAGTGGGGTCACATCGACAAAACGGGAAACCTCGTAGTCAAGGCGCAATTTGATCAAGCCTGGAATTTTTTTGAAGGTCTGGCAGGTGTAAAGATTGGTAGCAACTGGGGTTACATTGACAAAACGGGAAACCTCGTAGTCAAGGCGCAATTTGATGAGGTTGGGAAGTTTTCCGAAGGGCTAGCGGCAGTAAAGACTGGCAGCAAGTGGGGTTACATCGACAAGAATGGCAACTTCGTCATTCAACCACAATTTGATAAGGCCGGAAATTTTTCCGAAACATTGGCGTGGGTAAATATTAACAATAACAGAGGCTATATTCGCAATCCCTTAAAGTAAGGTGCGTTAGTACTTTGTCCGTAACCCAGCAAAACTCCATTTTTAATTATTCAAATTTTCACTGCCCGCCCCCTCATCCACAACGCCAGCCCACCCAAAAACACCAACCCTATCACTCCTGCCAAAGGATTATCATTCACGCCCGTCACCCAGTCGGGAACTTGACGAGAATATTTCATCAATCCCCCAACATTAATAATGTAGTATCCCCAAACTAAACCACCATGTAAACCAATCGGTAAACCTAGGCGTCCCCTGGAACCCCGCTTCGCCCATACCAGTGTTAACCCTAGCAACAATAAGCCAAAAAATTGCGGGGAGGTGCGAATGACTTCTGGCAGTGGTTTAATAAAGTGGGCGATCGCAAAAATGGTGGCATCTGTCCAAAGTACGACAGGGGGGGTATAATCCCGCTGCAGTTCATCCAATATCCACCCCCTGAAAAACAATTCCTCTGCAAATGCCACACCCAAACTGGTAATTAACCCTTCTAAAACGACTCTGAGCAAAAAAATATTGGGTTTTTGCCACACCAACCAACCCAGGAGTCCTTCTAAACTAAATAGAATCAGAATGGTAATCAGCCCAATAGCCAAGCCGCGCACCAGTTCCACTTTATTGAGGCGTGTTCTTTCTAAACCATAGTGCCGAAATATCTGTCGCTGCTGGTATACATATTTGTTCCATATAGGGAGAAGCACGAAAAATCCAATTGCCAGCGGTACCATAGTCAAGATAGTGACTAAATTGGAATCATCTACCAACAAATAAATAGGTACGGCTATGGGCAACCATATTCCCACCAAAGTTAATATAAAAGCGCCCAGCCTTATTGGGGCAGGGCGTTGGCGTAAACGGAGTAAAACTTTTTTCAATTCAAATAGCCCAACTATTCCTCAGGCTCAATTGTGCTGGTCAAACCATGATTTTTCAAGGTTTCGCAATAGAACTCAGCGTGTTCTTGAGCGCAAGTAATAACTAAGGCAAAACCATTGCTATGCGCTTCCATCATAATGCTAACAGCTTGAGGCTGGGTAAGGTTTGGCACTGTAGTTAATAGAACTTGTACCACATGCTCCATAGAGTTGTGGTTATCGTTATGAAGCAAAACGCGATACCGAGGCGCTAGCTTGCGGGATGTTGAATTCTTCTGTAAAGTTTCGACAGACACGGCTCTTTACTCTTTTTTGGCTGAATTAGTACAGCAGAATATTTGTCAAAATATTGCTTAACACTTATTTATCCATTTTATAGCATACTCATACAAATGTGGTGTAAGTCAAAATTTTTGCGCTTCTGGGTTGATAGCTGCATGGCTTTGCTGTGTGTTGACACCTTATTCTCTTAGAATTGATAAAAATGCGCCTAAACTGCATGAACATGAGTGTGGAGTTTAAAGCAGGACAAATTGTGTATTTAGAGCATAGCGACAGGAGGCTGTACGCAGAAGTCATTCAAGTAGTCGTTTCCCGTCAGTTGTGTTGGGTACGTCCTTGGCTGCTAGTCGCCTTCACTCAAGAAATCCCGCAGATCATTGATCTGCGAGATGCTTCTGATCTGCTTTGGTCTATCAATTTATTTCAACCTGCCTTAGACACAGAAGTCATAGGTTTTTTAAGTGAGGTTTTGGCAAAACAACCAAAACCAGGACAGATTTTAGATGCTAAGCAACAACTCAATCAGTTTATTCACGAAATTTGGCAAGCACAAAAAGAAAGTTCTGAGTGTTGAAGTGCAAATGAGTCAAAACTCGTCTTGAGAATTCAGGACTGATAACGAATACCTGCATCTTTCATACGTTGAATTGCTTCGTGCATCCGTTGTGAAGAAAGCACTCAGGACTGTCCGAAAAAAGCTTTCTCCTACAGCACTCAACCGTTGAAACTCACATGGTTGTAGTTCTTTGAACTGTTCAGAGGTCATCAGTACTGCTCGACCTGTTCTTTTCTATTTTTCCACTATTCGTGCAATAGGTGTATTTAACCTTTAGAAAAAGTATCAGTAGTGACAATATTTCAGTGTAATTATTGGTACTACCGTTACTGTAGTTTCTATTTTTTCTGCTATTGAAGTTCGGTGACTACTATAGTGTTTACTTAATTTCAGTAAAAAGCTATCAATCCAACCACTTAGAAGAAACAACCTGCGCTTGGAACTAATTGAACACGACCAGCATCCATCTCTGCCATTAAAAGTTCTAAAGCTTCATAGTCAACGTCTGAAATATAACCCAGTTGTGTCAATTCTGAGTTGATTTCATTTTCTATTTCAGGAGTCAACTTTTTTATATCAAGAGCTTTTTCTACTAATCGACGAATAGAGTATTTTGTTGTCATTCTGATTACACCCAGTTTATAGGTAATCATTATCTATGGTATCATTTGATATAAAGAGTGATCTCAAACTGTCTGTGTAAGCGATCAAGATCACAAAAATCTGGAAACATAGCTCATTGCTGCTTCAACTATCTGCCAATTATCAGCAGACTTCTTGCTCAAAAGGGAAAGAGGCAAGTAAGTAAGGTTGTACACATCTACGTTTTAACCCACACAGCAAAATTAAGTCATGGGGGTATTTTAACCCGACTAATCGTGACGTCAAAGCAGTTCATAAAGTAAAAAGGCACCGCAGTTGTTCAGTACGAGTGATCAGGCAGATAAAAATCCTGATCTGTTGTACCAAAACAGTTGCGCACCTCATGGAAAGATGCTGCTTTGAACAACAGGAGGGTTTGGATATTCCACAAAGGAACTTTTCGCTCACTGCGGGGGTTTTTTGTGTGTCTTATTTTTAAGATAGGTTTATCAACGAAGTGGCTGTTGTAAGGTTAACGCTTCCTCTTGCAATTCAATCGAAGTATGATAAATAAAATTTCTAGGTGTAATTAGCTGTTTATCATCGCCTCTACGGCAATTTGTGAAGATTATATTTTCCTAAATATAAAAAAAAAGTATATTGAAACACAGTTACACTAGGGTTTTTGAGAATCTTTAAACAGTAACTCTATAGCAATAAAGATTCAGCAAAGATAACTAAGACGAATGGTCGATGTGAGAAAAAAAAGTTTATGGTCAAATACATCTAACCTTAAAGTTCAATAACTTTAAAACGATGCAAGTACTACTAGACTATCCAAAAATAACTGTTATTAGTCCTCAAGGTTGCCTAAATGCCACAAACGCTTTAGAATTTGAAACAAATATAACCAAAGCACTCTCACAAGACGGGGTTTGTTTGTTACTCGTAGACTTAGAGTTTGTGGAATCTGTTGACAGTGCTGGCTTGATGGCATTAGTGTCTGCACTTAAGCTATCTCAGAAACTAGGACGGAGCTTTAGCCTGTGCTCTATTTCACCATGCTTGAGAATTATATTTGAAATGACTCAGTTAGATAGGGTTTTTGAGATATTTGAAGGGAAAGCGGCATTTGAAGCAGCTTGCTTTGCGATCCAATCAGTGAAAACGAACTCATGTCAAAAAAAGTCTTAAGGAAAAATCAGTGGCTCTGTTGAAACACCATTAAAATGCTAATGTTAGAAGTGAGTAGCTGTAATTAAGGTAGCTAAAAGATAGCACAGTGAATGTTGCAGTTGAAAAGTTAATCACATCGGATATAGTAAAACCAGCTCGTTACTTAGGTAACGAGCTCTTAGCAATTCATAAGCCTTGGTATACGGCAGAAATCCATTGGGTTCTAACATACCCGGAAATTTATGAAGTGGGCGCATCGAATTTAGGACACATTATCCTTTATAATATACTGAACGCTCAGCCGCGTCAGTTATGCGATCGCGCTTACCTACCAGGATCAGATCTAGCAATAAAACTACGAGCAACAAAGACACCATTGTTCGCCGTAGAATCTAAGCGATCACTAAGCGAATTTGACATTCTAGGCTTTAGCCTCAGTTATGAACTCGGAGCAACCAACATTTTAGAAATGTTGGACTTAGCTGGAATTCCCCTAACTTGGCAAGAACGTCTAGAGGTGGAGACAAAATCAGATAACGAGGACGTTACTTCCTCGTCGTCCCCCCGTACACCCTTCTCCTTTAGTTACCCTCTGATTTTTGCAGGGGGACAGACAGCTACATCCAATCCGGAACCGTATGCTGAGTTCTTCGACTTTTTCGCCTTAGGAGATGGTGAGGAACTGTTGCCAGAAATCGGCTTAGTTTTGGAAGAAGGTAAAAAAGCAGGACTGAGTCGTAAAGAATTGTTGCTGGATTTAGCGCAGATACCAGGCGTCTATGTTCCTTTGTTTTATGATATGGCAGAGGATGGGTCAGTTCATCCTAACCACCCAGATGTCCCAAAACAAATTGTGCGGCGGATAGCAAGCCCCATGCCAGCCTATTCTATCGGGTTAGTTCCCTATATCGAGCCAGTCCATGACCGCCTGACAATTGAAATTAGGCGTGGTTGTACTCGTGGCTGTCGCTTCTGCCAACCAGGAATGCTGACTCGACCAGCACGAGATGTAGAGCCACAAAAGGTAGTGGAAGCAATAGATTCGGGAATGCGGCAAACAGGTTACAATGAGTTTTCTTTACTGTCCTTAAGCTGTTCTGATTATTTATCCTTACCAGCAGTGGGGATGGAAATCAAGAATAGGCTCAAAGATGAGAATATTTCTCTTACTTTACCAAGCCAACGAGTTGATAGATTTGATGAAAATATTGCCAACATCCTTGGTGGTGTGCGGCAAGGAGGACTGACTTTTGCTCCAGAAGCCGGAACTCAAAGAATGCGAGATATAGTTAACAAGGGTTTGACGAACGAAGAACTACTGCGGGGTGTAAAAACAGCTTGGGAACAAGGCTGGGACAAAATTAAACTTTATTTTATGATTGGCTTGCCAGGTGAAACTGATGCTGATGTTTTAGGCATAGCAGAAACGGTAAGCTGGTTAAAAAGGGAGTGTCGAGCGAAAAGTAGAAGAGCACTGTCATTTAACATCACAATCTCTAACTTTACGCCCAAGCCTCATACACCTTTTCAGTGGCACTCTGTTTCCACTGCTGAGTTTAAGCGCAAGCAAGAGTTACTGCGCCAAGCATTCCGCCGTATCAAGGACGTGAAGGTGAATTTCACTGATGTCCGCATTTCAGCAATGGAAGATTTTATCGGACGAGGCGATCGCCACCTAGGTTCAGTATTGCGCCGTGCTTGGGAATTAGGTGCAGGCATGGATTCTTGGTTTGAAAGTGTAGAAAAAGCTTTCATTGCTTGGGAACAAGCCATCTTGGAAGCTGGTTTAGATTGGAAATATCGCCAAGTGGAGAAGGGCGAGTGGAACTTGTTTGCAACAACAGCAGACAAGGAGAAAGAAAAGGAGGAAACGAGCAAAAAAGAAAACCAAGCATTGACTGCCTGGATCCCTAGCCTTGATTCACCCCTGCCTTGGGACCACATTAACACTGGTATAGAGAAAAAATGGCTTAAGGAAGATTTGCAACGCGCTTTAGATGCAGCAACTGTGCCAGATTGCTCTTTTGAAAGTTGTTCTCACTGTGGCGTGTGTGGCACTGACTTTGGTCATAATATTGTGATAGAGCCGCCTTCTATCCCAGCATTTGCGGGTGAGTTTGTCCCAAATACGACCAAAGCACAACGGCTGCGTGTCTGGTTTGGCAAGCAAGGGGGTTTGGCTTTAGTCGGACACTTGGATTTGATGCGCTTATTTGATAGATCTGTGCGCCGCGCCGGCTTGCCAATTTCTTTTACTGGTGGGTTTCATCCAACCCCTCGCATTTCTATCGCCCATGCTTTGCCTTTGGGAACCACCAGCAGTGGTGAAATTGTAGATTTTGAGCTAACACAGCCAGTTGACTTGGAGAGTTTTCGCCAAAAATTAGCTGATGCTCTGCCATTAGATATTCCCATATATCAGATTCAAGAGCTAGATTTAAAAGCAAGTTCTGCAAACCAAGCTCTGGAAGCTAGTGAGTATCTCATAACTGTGGGTTGCCTTATTTCGGCCACACCTGTAGAATGGCAAGATTGGGTAGAAACCATCAAAGCCAAAAATGAGTTTTGGTGGGAACACACAACCAAGTCAGGCAAAATTCAGTTGGTAAATCTGCGCGATCGCTTATTTGAGTTAGAATTAGTAGAGTTGCCAAAACACCGAGATCATCAGGAAGAACCTGCAGTTATCCTGCGATATGTAGGTAGCTGTCGGCATGATGGGGTGCTGTTGCGTCCCGAACAAGTCCTGTTTATGCTAGAACAAGTAGCAGATACAGAATTCAATCTGCTGCAAATTCACCGGAATCGGCTGATTTTGGCAGTTTAGTTTTTAGGGGCAATTTGCTAGTAATTGCCCTGTAGTAGCACCTTAGGATAATTGATTTTTAACAAGGTTGCGTTAGAATGGAATCAAGAGAAATTTTCTGGCGCTGCATTGAGTGGACTGATTCACTACCCTGATACTCAGGGCGCAAAAGCAAAGATATTAGAGTGAAACGATTAGCGGGTTTTTTATTTAAGACAAACACCCCATCTGATTAATAACACTCTCTTTGATCTCGGTTGTGTGAATCAGCTTTTCCCCTACAATAGGCTTGCTGGCTTCTCTGATTCTATGATTTTTAAAATTAATTGAATGCCCAATCCACAATTTAGGTAGTTCGAGTAACGAGTACCGAGTGTTGAGATAGTGTTAAGTCACGAGTGGCGAGTTGAAGTGTAAATGACCCAGAACTTACCCTATGCCTACGGCACGCCAAAGGCGAACGGGTATCTCCTCCAACAGACGCGCTTTTTGTAAGTCCTAAAGGGACACGCTGAAAACCCCCAAGGGCGTACAGGCGTAAACAACTCATAAAACGCCGCTTGCTATAAGCGCTTACTTAGAGCAAGCCAGTTTCCAAGGGTGGGGGGGAAACCTCGCACTTTTATTAGCTGCGCCCTTGGGCGTAGTGGCTCGTCAAAACTCATAACTCAGAACTTCGCACTTTCCAGCGATTGGGTATTGCATCAAAAATTAACCACAGACGGTTCATTAAATTGCTTAAATTAATTGCAACCGTTCTGGATGGATCAGGCTTGTCAACGCAGTTAAGCGCCTAAGTAGCTTTGTTTCGTTTTTTGTGAGCGCAATTTTTAAGCGCAGCGCATAAGCAGGCTTGTAGCGGCCAGAGGTATAACAAACTGCCAAGTCTATTAATGCTGCCAGTTTTTGAGGACTATAATTGAATGCCAAAACAAATTATCATCGCGGAACAGCATCAAATTGCTGCAGTATTTTCTGAAGACCAAATACAAGAACTCGTAGTGGCCACAGGACATCACCAAATCGGTGATATCTACTTAGGAGTAGTGGAGAATGTACTACCTGGGATAGATGCGGCTTTTGTTAATATAGGCGACCCAGAGCGAAATGGGTTTATTCATGTCACTGACTTAGGTCCCCTACGACTCAGACGTACAGCAGCGGCGATTACAGAATTATTAACACCGCAGCAAAAAGTATTAGTGCAAGTAATGAAAGAGCCAACAGGTACTAAAGGACCAAGGCTCACCGGGAACATTACCTTGCCAGGACGCTACGTTGTACTGATGCCATACGGTCGGGGAGTCAATTTATCACGTCGGATTAGGAGTGAAAGCGAACGTAATCGTTTGCGTGCGCTAGCAATTTTAATTAAACCAGCAGGGATGGGTTTGTTAGTTCGTACCGAAGCCGAAGGCAAACCAGAAGAAGCGATTATTGAAGATTTAGAATTGCTGCAAAAGCAATGGGAAGCAATTCAGCAAGAAGGGCAATCAACGCGTCCGCCAGCGCTCTTAAATCGGGATGATGATTTCATCCAGCGCGTGCTAAGGGATATGTACGGCGCAGATGTAAACAGAATTGTGGTAGACTCCAGTACTGGGTTGAAGCGAGTGAAACAGTACTTGCAAAACTGGAGTGGTGGACAAACACCGCAAGGGGTGTTAATAGATCATCACCGTGATCGCGCACCAATTTTAGAATACTTCCGTATTAATGCTGCAATTAAAGAAGCTCTCAAACCCAGAGTAGACTTACCTTCTGGAGGCTATATCATTATCGAGCCGACAGAAGCATTAACAGTGATAGATGTCAACTCTGGTTCATTCACGCGATCGGCAACAGCTAGAGAAACTGTTTTATGGACAAACTGTGAAGCAGCCACAGAAATTGCTCGTCAGCTGCGGTTGCGAAATGTTGCAGGAGTAATTGTCGTTGATTTTATTGATATGGAATCGCGGCGTGATCAACTGCATGTTCTAGAACATTTCAACAAAGCACTCAAAGCAGACAAAGCTCGTCCCCAGATTGCCCAACTCACTGAGTTAGGTTTAGTAGAACTCACTCGCAAACGTCAAGGTCAAAATATTTACGAATTGTTTGGTACAGTTTGTTCCACCTGCGGCGGTTTAGGGCACATTGTCCATTTACCAGGAGAAACTGAAAGCCGACCCCTCGCGGCACCAACAGAATTACCAGACCGTTTTGCATCTTCCTTGCCCTATAAAGAACCACGTCTGCCAGTAACTCGACCGACTGAATCACGGGAAACCTTGGAAGGATATGGGGAACCATACGAGAGTGACAATGATTTGGCTACTTTGAATCTAGTCAATCATCCCAGCTACCAAGAAATGACTGATAGCAGAAAGCGTCGTACCCGCCGTAGTACGCGCATAGAAAGGTTAAATGGGGGAAATGGCAAAGATGAGCCACGGGTTGGGACTAATAACCCTCTGGCGTTTTTGAACGAGCCAGACTTGGAAATAGATGATGAGCCGGAACTTCCCACCCCATCAGAGGTCTCTTCACCCACTATTAGCAAACCTTCTTGGGGGAGTGACAGAGTCATCGAACGTAGCCATAAAGTGGTGACAAAGGTAGAACCAATCAAGCCAGTGGTAGAACCACCGGAGATTGTAACTGTAGAAATGTCGTCTCAGGAACAGGATGTCTACGCCCAGATGGGAGTTTCTCCGTTGGAAAAATTGAGTCGGGAGGTCAGAAATCCCAAATCTGTTATTATCAACGTCACCTTGCCTGGACACAGTCCTGCAACACCAACTGAATCAACCTCAGAATCACCTGTCTCTGCTAGAGTCACCGCTGTAGTCACACCCAGTCTACCAACCGAATCAATTCCAGAAACGACATCTGATGTATCGGGTGATGTATCGGGTGATGTATCGGGTGATGTCTCAGGTGATGTCTCAGGTGATGTCTCGGATCTTCCCGTAATGACAGAAGATGAAAGTGAAGTAACCAGCAGTCTAAGTGATAAGCGCCGCCGTCGCCGTCGTTCTTCCTCTGTGGAGACTGATACTGAAAACTAAGAAACTTATGATTAAGACGGAGCGAACTGTCACTTCTACTAAGTTGTCAGCACCCAACACACAGATGAGGTGGCTAGATTTTTCCATGCTGTCAAGTACTCAAGGGCTGATTGCAGGTGTGGATGAAGTGGGACGAGGTGCCCTGTTTGGTCCTGTGGTAGCAGCAGCAGTGATACTACCAGATAGCGCTTTATCACAACTCACAGCAGTTGAAATTAAAGATAGTAAAAAGCTATCCAGTTCTCGAAGAGTGCGGCTAGCGCAACAAATCTGTGCCCTGGCTATAGACTGGAAAATTGGTTTTGCTTCAACAGCTGAGATTGACCAGACGAATATTCTTCAAGCAACAATGCTAGCAATGAAGCGGGCTGTTCTCAAGTTAAAGGTGCAGCCTGCTTTGTGTTTAATTGATGGCAATCAGTTAGTAAAAGACTTGCCACTGGCACAACAAACGATAGTCAAGGGAGATGAGCGCTCAATTGCTATTGCCTCTGCTAGCATTATTGCGAAAATTTGGCGTGATGACCTTATACTTCGCCTCGCTTCTAAGTATTCTATGTATGACTTGGAACGCAACAAGGGTTATGGAAGTCAGCGGCATCTGATGGCACTGCAACAGCACGGACCTTCACCATTACATCGTAAATCGTTTCGTCCTTGTCAAATCACGGTACTTAGTTGTGCTAAATAGACCTTATCCATAGTTGTAGATCACAACTACTTTATCTACTTTGGTGCTTCTATCAACACAGACACCTTTTACTTGCCCACAGGTGTATATTTGGAGCTAGCCGATTCTACGAACGTATTGAGATTTCACTCAACAACGTGACATCTGCATAGGTCTATGTACATCTGTAGTTCATCACAATTCTATATTCATAAACACTAAAATTTCTTCATAATTGCTCTGGGTTGAAGAGCGGCATACTTTTATCCTCAAGCGCTTTTTCTCGCGTTTGCAATGTTACCCAACGGCAATAATCTCCTAAAAGTTGATGTAGTAATCTTTGCTTAATTGTCAGCAAAACACTTTTGAGCAAACCATTGCCTGTTGCTTCCAGTATTGGTTTAGGTGTATAGGAAAATGGTGGGGGGAAATCTAGCAACACTTCTAAATCGGCTCTTCCTTTGATCACCGTGCTAGTAACTTGCGGTTCTGGCAATAAATACCCTTTCAAATTCAATGTAAAGCGCTCGTTGATATACTCTACACCAAGGATTTCACAATTTAGCGATCGTAAATAAATTGTTCCATTTGATTCAGCCCAGACTCTCATGTCTACAGTTGGTTGAATACTTAGTGACATAAAGTTCAGAGGACGCATTTTCAACCGAAATACTTCGTCTGAAAGCTGTTGGATACGGCTAGGGTCAACTAAAGCGTTAACCAAGCGTTGAGGTTGACGTAAGTAGTGCTGAATTGGAATGGGCTGTTCTGGAACAGCAATTTCGATTGATTGATAGGCAGTAAATCGAGTAGACATGAGTTTTTTAAAATATCTGTTAAATAATTGTAATATTTTCTTAAACATTTGTGTTCGTCATAAGTCGTAAGTGAGCCAGCGCGGACGCCACATGCCTCTGTGGGGAAACCCCTATCGCGAACCCGTAAGGGCCATCAGTCATAACTCATTTGTGTGGAAAGAAGTTTATTATGTCTGATAACAAGTCACAACACTCAATATAAATAACATTCCCTCCACTTGATTGCGGACGTGAACTGACTTCACGCTCGCGTTGCGGTTCGGGAGTGGTCAACTATCCACACAAAACTAAACTTCATGAATCTATCGATTGCACACTTAGGACCTCCAGGTACTTACACAGAACAAGCCGCTCTTTTTTATCTCAACTGGTTGACGAAAAGTACGGGAGTTGAGGCTATGTTATGCCCTTATCCCAGCAATGCTCAGACATTACGAGCCGTTGCCCAAAAAGAGGCACAATTGGCTGTTGTACCTGTGGAAAATTCTATTGAAGGCAGTGTGACCATGACACTGGATACATTATGGCAACTAGATAGTTTGCAAGTTCAGTTGGCTTTGGTTATGCCCATTTCTCATAAATTAATTTCTTGTGCTCAAAGCTTAGAAAATATCAAAACAGTTTATTCTCACCCACAAGGCTTAGCACAATGTCAAGTGTGGTTGGAGAAGTTTCTCCCCAGTGTAGAGCGAATTCCAACGAATTCCACCACTGAGGCGCTACTGCAACTAAAGCAAGACTTAACTGCTGCAGCTATTTCATCCCAACGGGCAGCGCAACTCTACAACTTGCCAATAATAGCTAGCGAGATTAATGACTATCCCGGAAATTGTACTCGTTTTTGGCTGGTCAGTCAAAATCATTTACCAATCTCCCAACCCACTGTTTCAGAATGTACGCGTTACACATCAATTGCTTTTAGTGTTCCTGCTAATATACCAGGAGCATTGGCTAAACCTCTACAGGTATTAGCTCGTCTAAATATTAATCTCAGTAAAATTGAATCTCGCCCAACAAAGCGTTCTCTTGGGGAATACCTATTTTTTATTGATTTGGAAGCAGACGCATCTCAACCACACGTACAATCTGCTTTAGCAGAAATATCTTCCTATACAGAGATATTAAAAATCCTTGGCAGTTATAATGTTTTACCAATGAACGCTCTTGGTGAAGCAGTTAGTGGTTAATACTTAGTTGTTGTTTATTTAACGACTAATAACCACTAACGACTAACCAGCACAACTCACAACTTCTGATTGAAGGTGTCCTTGAGAACGGTACGAGCTGCCAAGTGGTTACGAGTAGAAGTGAGAATTTCTGCTTCCCGTTCTAAACGAGCAGCAGTATCCTGCATTTCTAACAATGTCTGTTGCTCTGTAGCAACACCATAAAGATTACTTGCTACCCAGTAAGATAACTCTGTTGGTAAATTTGGCAAATCTTCTGGCAGTTCTATGTTTTGCTCAGTTAACTTAGCTGACAGACGCACAACATCTGTGAGTAATTGTTCAACATCAGTAGCCAAAGGTCGCAAATTTTTTGTTGGAGAGTTGTCTGAAATCCACTCAACCAAGCCAACTCGATACGGCTTTTCACGGACATACTTTAAAAGGCGAAATCTTTGTTGACCCAATGTCCACATCTTTATTCGGTCATCTGGTAGTCTCTCATGATGAACAATTTCTGCACAGCAGCCAATGTTAGCAATCGTGCCTTTCATTGGATCTACCATCAAAACCCCGAACCTGCGATCGCTCTCCAAAATTGTATTCATCATAATTCGGTAGCGAAATTCAAAAATGTGCAGGGGTAAGGGTCTTGTTGGAAATAGAACTACCTCTGGTAACGGGAACAGAGGTAGTTCGCAAACTGCAATTTTAGAAGAGGATGTCATTGTTACCTTGGTATAAATTTAATCTTAAAAAGCTTTTCTTCTCTGCTTTTTCCCGCACTTTTTCTATATTCTATCATTTTGATTTTAATGCAAATAAAAAGCCCTGAAATATAATTGTTCAGGGCTTTGTTATGATTGATACAAAAACACTTTTGTTAGCTATTAGTAAGCTAGTGCGTTCCCACTGGGCATATCCGAAGGGTTGTTAGTTTTTACAAAGTAAACTAAGCACTAGCAAATAATCAATTGACATTAGAGCTTAACTTCGATGTCTACACCCGATGGTAAATCTAGTTTCATCAAGGCATCAATGGTTTTAGAAGAAGGTTGGTAGATATCGATAATCCGACGATGAGTACGGGTTTCAAAATGTTCTCGTGAGTCTTTATCTACGTGGGGCGATCGCAACACACAGTAGATTCGGCGTTTTGTAGGTAAAGGAATTGGTCCTATAGCTGTCGCATTGGTGCGGTTTGCTGTGTCTACAATCTTCTCGCAAGATGTGTCCAGCAAGCGGCGGTCAAAAGCCTGTAAACGAATTCTAATCTTTTGCTGCTGTAGAGTTGCCATCTTAAATTTTCCAGGTTCTGATGAGTTGTGATTTTGGTATTAGGACTAGAGACGAACGATTAGTAAACAAGCTTTCCAATACCCCTTGAAGGAGTGCGTCTGGAGTATGCGATTGTTGTAACGCGTTCATGGACACGAAAAGAGCAGAGTGGCTATTATACCATCTCTGCTCCTTTTTTAGTTAAGGTGCAAAGGTCTTACTTGACGATTTTGGAAACAACACCAGCACCGATGGTACGACCACCTTCACGAATTGCAAAGCGCATTCCTTGCTCAATAGCGATCGCGTTGATAAGTTCTACACTCACCTTAATACGGTCTCCGGGCATCACCATTTCGGCAGCACTGCCATCGTCAGCAGTGAACTGTTTGATTGTGCCAGTCACATCGGTTGTCCGCACATAAAACTGAGGACGGTAGCCTGGGAAAAATGGAGTCTTGCGACCGCCTTCTTTTTCTGTTAAGACGTACACTTCACCTTCAAATTGTGTGTGAGGGGTGATTGAACCAGGCTTAGCAATAACCATGCCCCGTTCTATATCAGCTTTTTGTATACCGCGCAACAGTATTCCGGCATTATCACCAGCCATACCTTCTTCAAGACTCTTCTTGAACATCTCGATACCGGTTACGGTGGTGCTGCGAGTATTTCTAATACCCACTAACTCTACGTTGTCGCCGATTTTGACTTTACCCCGCTCAATACGTCCGGTAGCTACAGTACCACGACCTGTGATCGAGAACACGTCTTCTACTGCCATCAAGAAGGGCTTATCTACATCGCGCTCAGGAGTGGGGATATAAGCATCTACAGCATCCATCAGTTCGTAGATTTTATCTACCCAATCATTGGTACCTTTCTGTGTCTTGGCGTTAGCAGTCATTGCTTCCAACGCCTGTAGACCAGAGCCTTTGATAATAGGAATGTCGTCACCAGGGAAATCGTAGTCAGATAGCAATTCTCGAAGTTCTAGTTCTACTAGTTCCAGGAGTTCTTCGTCATCCATCAAGTCTTCTTTATTCAAGAAGACGACCAGACTAGGAACGCCAACCTGTTTTGCCAGCAGGATGTGTTCGCGGGTTTGGGGCATAGGACCATCGGTAGCAGCTACTACGAGGATCGCTCCATCCATCTGAGCCGCACCTGTGATCATGTTTTTCACATAGTCAGCATGTCCGGGGCAGTCCACGTGAGCATAGTGCCGCTTCTCGGTTTCATACTCCACGTGAGCGGTATTGATGGTAATACCCCGTGCTTTTTCTTCTGGTGCATTATCGATTTGGTCGTAGCCTTTAGCCACAGCTTGACCCATAGCTGCCAAGGTCATGGTGATGGCTGCCGTTAACGTAGTTTTACCGTGGTCAACGTGTCCAATCGTACCGATGTTAACGTGGGGTTTATTCCTTTCAAACTTTGCGCGTGCCATTAATGGTAATTTCCTTTACTAACTAACCGTTCCCTTTGCTTTTAGCTATGATTGCCTCAGCCACGTTGCGAGGCACTTCTTCATAGTTGCTAAACTCCATTGAAAAGATGCCCCGACCTTGGGTCTTTGATCTGATATCAGTGGCGTAGCCAAACATTTCTGCCAATGGAACTTTAGCAGTTACTTTGGCAAGACCCTGCTCAGATCCCATCCCCTCAATTTGCCCACGACGCGAATTGAGGTCGCCCATCACATCCCCAAGGAAGTTTTCGGGAACTTCTACCTCAACTTTCATCATAGGCTCTAACAGGACGGGTGCTGCTTTCATCACAGCTTCTTTCATCGCCATTGAGCCAGCGATTTTGAAAGCCATTTCTGAAGAGTCTACATCGTGGTACGATCCATCAACCAGCGTTGCTTTGACATCAATCAGTGGATATCCAGCAAGAACACCCGATTCGCAGCTTTCTTTCATTCCCTGTTCTGCTGGTCCAATGTACTCTTTAGGTACAGTACCACCAACAATTTTGGAGACGAATTCAAAGCCGGTTCCTGGTTGTCCTGGCTCCAAGTCAATCACAACGTGACCGTACTGACCTTTACCACCGCTTTGGCGGATGAACTTACCTTCAATTCTGTTAACATGCTTGCGAATTGTTTCGCGGTAAGCAACTTGTGGCGCACCAACGTTTGCTTCCACTTTGAATTCACGTAACATCCGGTCTACCAGAATTTCCAGGTGTAGCTCTCCCATCCCTGCAATCACGGTTTGGTTGGTTTCCGGATCGACGTTGACGCGGAAAGTGGGGTCTTCTTCTGAGAGAGATTGTAGAGCCTTGGACAGTTTGTCCATGTCGTTTTTGGTTTTGGGTTCAACCGCCACCGAGATCACAGGCTCAGGAATGAACAGGGATTCCAGAATCACTGGTGATCCATCATCAGAAAGTGTGTCACCTGTCAAGGTGTCTTTCAATCCCAACGCGGCTCCTAAATCGCCTGAGCGCAGTTCATCTACATCCATTCTGTCATCTGCTCTCAAAACTACTAAGCGAGAAATCCGTTCTTTCTTGTTCTTAGTAGCATTGAGGACATAGCTGCCTTTCTTGAGAACACCAGAATAGACGCGAACGAAGGTTAGGCGACCGTAGGGGTCAGCCATAATCTTGAAGGCAAGAGCTGATAGTGGTTCACTGTCGTCGGCATGGCGCTCGACGGCTTCACCATTTGGCAGTGTACCTTGAATTGGTGGTACATCGATTGGTGCTGGTAGGTAATCTACTACTGCATCCAACAGCAGCTGTACGCCTTTGTTTTTGAATGCCGAGCCGCAAAGCAGTGGCACAATCTTACCTTTCACCGTGCCTTCACGCAGAGCAGTATGGATTTCGTCTTCGGTCAGTTCCTCACCTTCGAAGTACTTGGTCATCAAGTCATCACTAGTTTCCGCTGCCGCTTCAATCAGTTTGGCGCGGTACTCTTCAACCAGATCCACCATATCTTCAGGGATGTCTGTTTCCTGAATATCGGTTCCCTGGTCGTTGTTGTAAATATATGCACGCATCCGCACCAGGTCAACAATACCCTTGAAGTCGATTTCACTGCCAATAGGCAACTGAATAGGAATCGCATTTGCCCGCAGGCGATCGCGCACTTGCTCGTAAACCCTGTAAAAGTTTGCGCCGGTGCGATCCATCTTGTTGATAAAAACAATGCGAGGCACTTTATAGCGATCTGCCTGACGCCACACGGTTTCTGTTTGAGGCTGCACACCACCAACAGAACATAAAACTGTGATCACACCATCCAGTACCCGCATGGAACGTTCCACTTCAATCGTGAAGTCTACGTGTCCTGGAGTATCAATAATGTTTATTTGATGATTTTTCCAAGTGGTACTAATAGCAGCAGCAGTGATGGTAATTCCCCGCTCTCGCTCTTGTTCCATCCAGTCGGTTACTGCGGTTCCTTCATGAACCTCACCTATTTTATGAATTATCCCAGAGTAAAATAATATTCTCTCTGTTGTCGTTGTTTTGCCCGCATCTATATGCGCCGCAATACCTATATTGCGTACTTTCTCTAGCGGGTTCGTACGTGCCACAGCTGCCTCCTATAGTTTTCGCCTCATGATATCTTGTATATTACACTTTGTTAAGATATTATACTCTTACGGAAAACCGTCTTTTCCTAAGTAAATATACATTCTTATTACGCTACAGTCACGATATATCACCCGATGTGAGACGCGCCAAAGCGCGTCTTTGCATTAGTAGCGATAATGAGCAAAGGCTTTGTTTGCTTCTGCCATCCGGTGCGTTTCTTCACGTTTGCGAATCGCATTCCCGCTTTCGTTTGCAGCATCCATTAATTCATTTGCCAGTTTGCTTGCCATTGTGCGACCTGGTCTTGCCCTTGAAAACTGTACTAACCAACGTAGTGCTAAGCTTGTACCCCGTTCCGCACGCACTTCCATTGGGACTTGGTAGGTTGCTCCACCAACGCGACGAGCTTTGACTTCTACTAAAGGCGTCGCATTACGCACAGCTTTTTCAAAGGTTTCCAACGGATCGCCACCAGTCCGTTCCTGTATTGTTTTCATAGCAGCATAAACAATGCGTGAGGCTAGAGATTTTTTGCCATGACGCATTATTCGCCTTGTTATCATGCTGATGAGGCGACTGTTGTATACAGAGTCCGGTGGAACCGGACGCTTTTTAATAACACCACGACGAGACATACTTAAACCTTTAGTTCTGAATCGGGAAACTACATGCTATATGTTATCGAACACCGGCATTTTTCAACGCTAAATCCCGTCGTTCAATTTTCTTGTGATGTGTAACTGGAATTGCAGTTACACTGACTGACAAAAAATGCTGTCCTTAACAACAGGAAGCGACAAAATTATATACTGTGACTGACGCTACTTATTCAACTCCCACAAGCAATACACGATTTTTCTGAGTGTTATTTTTTACATCTTTTTTCAAGAGCTTGAAGGCTGTTCGTCAAAGACGTGCCGAAGGTTTAGTTAACCATTCCAAGAGTTATCTCCTGGAGTTTCCTGCTTTATCCTCTGAAAACTCGACGAGCAAAACTAGCATTTTTACCCGTCACCCCCAGATCGATTTAGCAGGTCTTTTGATTTAACGTCCACCAACGGCCTTAAGACAGAGAGTATGGAGTAGCGCGTACTTTGAGCTTTACATCGGCAGATACCGTTTACAGTCCTGCTAGACTTTGTGTACCAGTTTCACGCCTCGTCTGCCTGACCGACCGATGGGTGTTACCAGAAAATTTTATCGCGCTTTTATCCCGACTCTGGGCCAAGTTTGGCGCAAACACAAACTCCTTTTTAAGAGCAAGACTTGTTCTTGCAGAACGAAATTTCACTCAAATTTGTGTCAAAAAGCTCTGTATCGTGAGTCCGGAATCACTGAGCAGAACATAGTACTTGGTTTTACTAAGCAAAGCCAATTGCTATGCCCTGAGCGTAGGCTTACGGCATGCTACGGGCAATTTCTAGACTTATCAGGACGTAGGGAAAACTACGCTCCAAAGCACTTGCACATTCAGGAAATTATCCAAGTTGGACAAAGTGGCTTTTGGTGTCTGATCTATTGATGACTCATAGCTATTCTATTTAGTAGCTTTAGCGCGCTTAGTTCCATACTTGGAACGACCTTGCTTGCGGTCTTTGACTCCGGCTGTATCTAAAGTTCCACGGACAATGTGGTATCTCACGCCTGGTAAGTCCTTAACGCGACCGCCGCGAATCATCACAACAGAGTGTTCTTGTAAGTTATGACCAATGCCTGGAATGTAAGCTGTGACTTCAAATCCAGAGGTTAACCTTACCCTTGCGACTTTACGTAGAGCTGAGTTTGGCTTTTTCGGTGTGGTCGTATATACTCTAGTACAAACGCCCCGACGTTGAGGGCACTGTTTTAGAGCTGGGGACTTGGTTTTCTGACGCGCTTGTTCGCGTTCGTTACGTATGAGCTGCTGTATGGTTGGCATGAGTTACAGCGCGAGAAGCTGCCTATAGTCTAAGTTTTTACAAATCCTAATTATATCTTTTTTTGTGCTTTTGTGTCAAACTTGTTTGGCAATTAGTTATTGAGTTGTAGAAAAAGAGTTACCACATTCACAAGTTGCATGAGATCTGGAGTTGTAGAAGCGAAAGCCACCACCCATCAAATCCTCTGAATAGTCTATAGTCAACTGGTTGACGTGTTTTAAGCTTTTGGCATCTATGACAATCGCAATATCATAACACTCAAAAATGCTTTCGTCCTTTTGGGGAAACACCAAAGCAGCATCACCCGAAGAAGCGCTGGATTCTGGCTTATCGCCTACTTTGAGCGCTTCATCAAAGGACATATCATAGTACCATCCAGAGCAACCTCCAGGTTTAACAGCCAAACGAAACAAGACATTTGGCTGTTGTTTTGATTTTAATCGCCTGATTTCATTGGCGGCAGATGGACTCAATTGGATCATATAAGCGGCAAAGCAATTTAAAAACCTATTAATGAGAAACTCGGTTTCTTAAAGAAACCGAGTTTTTTCAAAATAGCATATTTTGTCTAACTTTCGCTTGCTGCTTATTTCAGCCGAAACTGACTAACAAGCAGATTTTAAATTCGTGCTTTGATAGGGCTATTGTTGATTTTTTTGTTCAGCCCGAGCATAGTCATCCTGGTAACGGACAATGTCATCTTCTCCTAAATATTCCCCATTTTGAACTTCAATTAACACCAAAGGAATCACACCAGGATTCTCTAATCGATGGGCTGTACACTGGGGTACATAGGTTGACTGATTATTGCTGAGGAAAACTTCATTATCACCACAGACAACCTTGGCTGTACCACAAACGACAATCCAATGTTCGCTACGGTGGTGGTGCATTTGCAAGCTGAGGCGGTGTCCAGGCTTAACTTCAATACGCTTTATTTTGTATCCACGGCCTTCTTCTAAGACGGTAAATGAACCCCAAGGACGAAGCTCAGTTGCAGCGACACCTCTTGGCGTGACAGATGGCGGAAGGGGCAATGTGTTAGTTTGTGTTGCTTCTTGAATTTGAGCCATATTTACCTCATGTTATGACACAACAGACTTTCAGTACTCTTGAATCATTGAAAAAGACAGGGCGTGACGTTGCCTTGGTGGAGATGAGCAATCCACGCCACCTCTGGCAAAGATAACACGCATCAGGTGGGGGAGTGTTATCGATCACCTCTGAAACTAGTGTGTCTACACCAAGTCTTCATCAAGTCACGTGGCAACTTATTCTCAACTTTAAAGTTAGAAGAGGGAACAGGGAACAGGGAATAAGGAAATCCCCCAATGCATTACTTCCTCTGGACTCCAGGCGGCGATAAGAATATACCAATACCGTTGTGAACGCGAGCAACAGTATTAGGGGAACGATCAAGCAATTGTCCTCCCAAGTAAAGACTAGTAGAACTTCCACCATCCAAATTAAGAGCATCAACACAGCCTAAAAGCTGCATGAGTTGGGCATGTTCTGCTAGGGTAGGTCCCCCACCATCAACACGATTGTGTACAGCCGCAATAATCAAATTTCCAGTGGTTGTTGTACAGATACCACTGCGAATAGCCTTTTGAGTAATAAAGGCGTTGCTAAATTTTTCGCTCTTGCCATCAAGGACAATTTGACGATTTTGCAGTAGCAGTGGTCCTGCTCCTACAATGTGGGAGTAACTGCCAAAAGCTGTAGGACCAGTGGAACTCGTTATTCTTATAGACGAGCCAACGGGTAAAGTAGCTGGATTGCTCGTAGTATTACCGCGTAATGTTAATAAATAGCCATCTTGTGGTATTCGGACGGCAATTTCACCAGCTTTACCTCCTGTTAGCTGATTGATAACTTGGTTTTTCTGGACAACAATAATGATTTCATTGTCAGTGAGAGAAGTGTAGGTTGCTCCCCATGCACTGGTATAACGGGCAATACCGCTTTGAACATAGCCACTATTGAGAGTCAAAATCGGCAACTGGACATTGTTGTTACTGACTAAAGTTTCTACTAAGTTGAGACGACCAATGTAAAATTGGCCAGAATCATTCCAGGCGATCGCTCCTCGGTTAAGAATTGGACTTGATAACCATACACCATCCCGACGAATTGCACCCAGAGGTAATTGATTATTACGGTTAAAATAACCGCCGTTAATTGCTGCGACTGCTGAGTATTGTTGTGCAGTTTGAATCAAAGGAGCAGTGCCTATCAAGCTGTTAGGAGTTGTCGAGATAGGTTTCAATTTTATTCCGGAGGTACGGGGATTAATTTCTAACCACACAACAGGAAAGCGTTCTTTACCTAAGTTGACAAACCGCTGTCGCCAATTCAACCCTGGTGCCCATGTAATATTTCTTTCCACCATCGCATCAGGTCGAATTTCAATAATCAGACGATTGGGGTTAGCTACAGTGCTGATCCGAGGAGTTAAACCCAAGGGAACCCCCAGATGGATTATCGTTTGATTGTTGACGACTTCTACCTGTTGTATTAATGCTGTAGATGAGGGAGTTGTTAATTTGTCTTGCCCTACTTGCCCTACTGTATTTGAAGGAGTGTAACGTTGTGCCAACACTGGATTGGCTACTCCATCAAGGGTAATGATCCACTCTCTATTTGGTGGCGAGGTAGAACGTGGAGGTGAGGAGGGGAGTTGTGTAGAGGAATTTCCCTCCTCTTCTATTTGAGGTTGAGGTTTTTTGATTGGTAGCCCTTGTGTGATTTGCCAAATAGTTGGGCGATCTAAAGCTACGATAATGCGATCCCGCCACTGTTGCTTATCCTGAGAAATATTTGTGACTTTCGCGCTTGGTGTTGTAACTACTAACGTGTTATTGACGACTTGCATCTGCCATTGGGCAGTTTTTGCGAAATTCGTAACGTCTAAATATCGATATCCACTGGTTAATACACTACTTAAGGCTAGTGGTTTCGTATCAGATGAAAACCACTGGATTGGTTGCTTGTTTGGATTGCTGCTATCTAAGAAATCTACCCCGAATAATTGCCGAACTGCTGCGTCACTCAGATGAATACTCAACGAGCCTGTTTTTTCGCGCTGCTGCAACCAGGCTCCAGAAAAAATGCGACCATTCAGAGAAATTTCGTTACCATAGGAAATTACCCCGCTTAAAGCAGGAGGTGGAGGTAATGGTTGCTCAAAAGAACTCACAGAGGAAGTACCCCCCTGTTGAAGTTGCTTTTTTTGAGCATACTGCTGTTGAGAGACGAGGAAACGAGGAGAAGTCTCTATGTCCCTGTGTTTGTCTGTCCCCTTGTCAGTTTTTAACAAGAACTGCGCTTTTGCATTCATACCTGTAGCTATGAAGCACAGTAGTGTCACAAGTATTGGTGACACGAAAACCATGACATACCTGCCATTGCTGTTATTGACAATAGCACTGCAATGTTGTTGGCATTTTAAAGTTGGTCTTTCTCCCATAATTCGGAATTTACTTGGTGAAAACAATTCCTTAAAGTATTAAATTCAGGGTATAGCTTTCGCTCTCGTTACAATCATGTGCCTTGTAACGGTGTTGCTTTTGAGTATCGGGAAAGTTTTGTAGAACTTAATATACCCACTACCTCGTACTCGTCACCCACTTTTAACAAAGAAGCTAAATACTTCAGTTGTCAAAATAAAAAAAGAATGACATGAGTTTTGCTCTCGAACGGGATGTGATATTGTATATATGGGCTTTTTATCTCTTGAAAACAATCAAAAATTTTGTTTTAGTACAGCTATTAATTAGGACAAGCGCTAAGTGAGATGAGTGCTCGTGATATATGACAGCTGCTTTGGTTGGCAAAACTAAAGTGATGGCATTTTCAAAGGGAGCGCTTAAAGTCGCAATGCCTCTGTTGTCATGCTGCTAGCAACACAATTGACAATAAAAACCTCAAAATTTTAAAAAACAAAAGGAGACCGAAAATTAGCAACGATAGAATTGTCAAATGAGTCTATAGTGTAATACGCTGATTTTGTTACCGAAGAAACTATAATTGTAGATTTAAAAGTCCTGAAGACATATGTTGATATGTGTTTCAGGCAAGCGACACAAGGCTAGACCTGGAAACTAGCCTTCGCCCTTAAATCTGAAAAATTTGAGGAATAGAACTATAGAACAAAAAACTGCAGGGGCAAAAGTCGTCTCTTACACTCAGGATCTACAAAAAAATAACGATATAATTTTAACACGGGTTCAGCAAATTTCAACCCGAAGTTAAAATTTTTTTTCCCTAATTTTCAGTCATTTTGTTTTTCTCCATATCTCTTCATTCTGATTTAGCAAAAATTTTCCCACAAATGAAGTTGTAAAACTCGTAACCAATGCCTCAGGGACAGTCTATGAATAAAAAACGGATGAATCAAGAAATGACATCGTTAAATACTTCCTCAGGGTTTACCCTGAGCGGAGGCGAAGGGTGTAACTATCAAGGACAAAAATGGCTCGTAGAAGAGCGAGATGCTTGTGGTGTGGGTTTTATTGCCCATCGCCAAAACTATGCCAATCACGAAATACTAGAAAAAGCGTTGGCTGCTTTGACTTGCTTGGAACACCGAGGCGGTTGTAGTGCCGATCAAGACTCTGGTGATGGTGCGGGAATATTGACCGCGATACCTTGGACGTTGTTCCAGCAAGATTTGGCAGTACACGGGATACAACTTCCCTCTACTGAAAATACTGCTGTGGGGATGATATTTTTACCGCAAGATCCACAAGCAGCGCAAACAGCGCGTGCAGTTGTTGAGGAAATCGCAGAGTCGGAAAAATTAACTGTACTGGGCTGGCGAGTAGTCCCAGTGCAACCAAAATTACTAGGGGTACAAGCAAGAGAAAATCAACCTCAAATTGAACAGATTTTCTTAGCCTCCCAAGACAAAAGCGGTGATGAACTGGAACGTCAACTCTACATCACCCGTCGGCGAATTGGTCAAGTTATTCGCAATACTATCAACAGCAACTGGTCAGAAGACTTTTATATCTGTTCCTTGTCTAGCCGCACAATTGTCTACAAAGGCATGGTGCGTTCAGCAGTATTGGGAGACTTTTATGACGATTTAAAAAATCCGTCATACACAAGCGCTTTTGCTGTTTATCACCGCCGCTTTAGTACCAATACCATGCCCAAATGGCCATTAGCTCAACCGATGCGGCTTTTGGGACATAACGGTGAAATTAATACTCTCTTAGGTAATATCAACTGGATGATGGCGCGAGAAGCGAGTTTGTATCATCCAGTGTGGAGCGATCGCATCAACGAACTCAAGCCATTTGTCTACATTGACAATAGCGACTCAGCGACTTTAGATAACGTGTTCGAGTTACTGGTGCGTTCTGAACGTAGCCCATTGGAAGCCTTGATGATTATGGTTCCAGAGGCTTATCAGAATCAGCCACAGTTGCGTGATTACCCAGAGATTATTGATTTCTACGAATACTACAGTGGTCTCCAAGAAGCATGGGATGGACCAGCATTGTTGGTGTTTAGCGATGGGCGCAAAGTTGGCGCAACACTGGATCGTAATGGCTTAAGACCAGCTCGTTACTGCATTACCAAGGATGACTACATAGTCGTGGCTTCTGAAGCAGGAGTCGTGAATATAGATGAAGCCAACATCCTGGAAAAAGGTAGACTTGGTCCTGGGCAAATGATTGCTGTGGATTTAGAAACTCAAGAGGTGCTGAAGAATTGGGAGATAAAGGCGCGCATTGCCAAAAGCAAACCATACGGCGAATGGATACGCCAGTACCGCCAAGAACTCAAATCTTTAGTTAATGGTAAGTCGTCAGCAGTTAATGGTAATGGCGTCAATGGTAATGGACATTCCACAAACAAAATCGATAGACAAGGCTTGCTACGACACCAAGTAGCCTTTGGTTACACCACAGAAGATGTGGAATTGGTGATTCAGCCAATGGCGATTGAAGGTAAAGAGCCAACTTTCTGCATGGGGGACGATATTCCCTTAGCAGTATTGTCTGAAAAACCCCACTTGCTTTATGACTATTTCAAACAGCGCTTTGCTCAGGTGACGAACCCTGCGATTGATCCCCTCAGAGAAAGCTTGGTTATGTCGTTGAAAGTAGAACTGGGTGAGCGAGGTAACATACTACAGCCAAAACCAGAATATGCGCGCAGAATCAAGCTGGATTCACCAGTGCTGCTTGAGCCAGAATTGGAGGCTATTAAGCTTTCGGGATTTGCGACAGCAGAATTATCTACCATTTTTGAAATAGCTGCAGGTCCAGAAGGACTAAAAGCAGCAGTGCAATCTTTGCAAGCACAAGCCGCAGAATCGGTGCGGGCAGGAGCTAAAATAGTCATCCTCAGCGACAGGATAAGTAATGGCATTGATACTGAATACACCTATATTCCCCCTCTACTTGCGGTGGGTGCAGTACACCATCACCTGATCCGTGAAGGACTGCGGATGAAAACATCCCTGGTCATCGAGACAGCACAGTGCTGGAGTACACATCACTTTGGATGTCTGATTGGCTACGGAGCAGGTGCTGTTTGTCCGTATATGGCTTTGGAGACTGTGCGTGATTGGTGGTTTGACCCGAAAACCCAACAGTTTATGAAAGGGGGTAAAATCACTGACATTAGTTTAGAGCAGGCGATCGCCAACTATCGCAAAGCAGTAGAAGGTGGTTTGCTCAAGATTCTCTCCAAAATGGGGATTTCCTTGCTCTCTAGCTATCAAGCAGCGCAAATTTTTGAAGCAATTGGCATTGGACAGGATTTATTAGAGTTGGGATTCTATGGGACAACTTCCCGCATCGGTGGAATTAGCGTTGGTGAACTCGCTCAAGAAGTGCTGGCGTTCCACAGCAAAGCTTTCCCGGAACTGACAACTAAAAAGCTAGAGAATCTGGGGTTTGTCAAATACCGTCCTAACGGTGAGTACCATATGAACAGCCCAGAATTGGCAAAAGCACTGCACAAAGCTGTTGATGGCAAGAAATACGACCATTACGAAGTTTATAAGAACTACCTGCAAAACAGACCACTAACGGCGTTGCGTGACTTGCTGGATTTCCAAAGCGATCGCTCACCCATTTCCATTGAAGAAGTCGAGTCGCTCAGTGATATTGTCAAGCGCTTCTGTACTGGTGGGATGTCGTTGGGAGCATTGTCACGGGAAGCCCATGAAACTTTGGCGATCGCCATGAATCGCCTTGGTGGTAAATCTAACTCTGGGGAAGGTGGGGAAGATCCAGTGCGTTACAAAGTTCTGGATGACGTAGACCAAACAGGTCACTCGCCAACCTTACCGCACTTAAAAGGATTGCACAACGGTGACACGGCAACAAGTGCGATTAAGCAAGTCGCGTCAGGACGCTTTGGTGTGACGCCAGAGTACCTGATGAGCGCCAAACAAATTGAAATCAAAATCGCCCAAGGTGCAAAACCAGGAGAAGGTGGACAGCTCCCAGGACCAAAAGTCAGCCCCTACATTGCGATGTTACGGCGTTCTAAGCCTGGAGTGACGCTGATTTCACCACCACCGCACCACGACATCTATTCCATCGAAGACTTAGCGCAGCTGATTTTTGACTTGCACCAAATTAACCCGAAAGCTCAAGTATCAGTGAAGTTAGTTGCAGAAATTGGTATTGGTACCATCGCTGCTGGTGTGGCGAAGGCAAACGCTGATATCATTCAAATCTCTGGTCACGACGGCGGTACAGGAGCATCGCCACTAAGTTCAATTAAACACGCTGGTTCCCCGTGGGAACTCGGCTTGACTGAAGTCCATCGTGTGCTGATGGAAAATAGCTTGCGTGACAGAGTGATTTTGCGCGTCGATGGTGGCTTGAAGAGTGGCTGGGACGTACTTATGGGCGCATTGATGGGCGCAGAAGAATTTGGCTTTGGTTCGATCGCCATGATTGCTGAAGGCTGCGTTATGGCACGGATTTGTCACTTGAACACTTGCCCTGTGGGCGTTGCCACCCAAAAAGAAGAACTGCGCAAGCGGTTTACCGGAATGCCAGAACACGTTGTCAACTTCTTCTACTTTATTGCTGAAGAAGTCCGTAGCCTCCTAGCAAAACTTGGCTACCGTTCGTTGTCAGAACTGACTGGACGTGCTGACTTGTTGAAGGCTCGAGAAGACGTACATATAAATAAGACAACTGCGCTGAATTTAGACTGCTTACTTCAATTACCAAACGCCAGAGAAAATCGCACTTGGCTAGTACATGAGCAAGTCCACAGCAACGGCGTGGTTTTGGATGACCAATTGCTTGCTGATCCAGACATTCAAGCTGCGATCTCTAACCACTCTTGTGTCAGCAAAACACTGACGGTGGTTAATACCGACAGAACTGTTGGTACACGCTTAGCAGGGTTCATTGCTTCTAAGTATGGTGATAATGGTTTTGAAGGACAAATTCACCTGAATTTTAAAGGTAGTGTTGGGCAAAGTTTTGCTGCTTTCAATCTTCCTGGTATGACTCTCACTCTTGAAGGAGAGGCAAACGACTACGTTGGTAAGGGAATGAACGGTGGTGAGATCATCATCAAACCCCCAGCAAATGCTACTTATAACCCAGCACAAAATGTGATTATTGGCAATACTTGCCTCTATGGGGCAACGGGTGGTGTCTTATTTGCCAGAGGTTTAGCTGGAGAACGTTTTGCTGTCCGTAACTCCAATGGAACAGCTGTGATTGAGGGGGCTGGGGATCACTGCTGTGAGTACATGACTGGTGGTGTGGTTGTCGTTCTCGGGAAGGTGGGACGTAATGTCGCAGCCGGGATGACTGGGGGATTAGCGTACTTCTTGGATGAAGATGGTTTGTTTGCTGAGTTAGTCAACCGAGATATAGTTAAACTTCAACGAGTGATTACCTCTGTTGGTGAAAAGCAACTCAAAGAGTTAATCAAAGCTCATGCTGAACGTACTGATTCACAAAAAGCGAGGATGATTATAGAAAATTGGCAGGAGTTCTTGCCTAAGTTCTGGCAATTAGTTCCGCCTTCTGAAGCGGATAGTCCACAGGCTAATCCTCAAGCTGTGGAGGAAAAACAGCTTAGTTCAGTTTAGTTAACCCGCCTTCACAGTGATTGAAGGTCTAACTCCACCACTTGCACACAGAAACTTTTTTGGGTTTGTGTGTGCAACACCCCCTCAAAATAACAGCCCGCCTGTTTTCTGGATTACATTTTTGTAATGTCAGCCAAAGGATAATGAATTTAAAATCGAGTTAGCAGTTTGAATTCATGCGCTTGTGCCCCGGAGTGTGGGCGATCTGCGCTCCGCGCAGCAGCGTTTGCGCAGCGCCCCCTTAGGGGCTAGCTATCGCCATACTGCTAAGCCTATGATTTAAAAACAAGCTACCCCGAATCTCCGATTTGGGGTGGTGGTGAGCGACTTTACGTAGTAAGACGCGCAGGCGCGATCCCTGAAGCCGCAGGCGTCTACGCCAAAATCTGGTTCTCGCTTGAACAGTTCAAACTCGATCAGATAACCCGATAAGTTAGTTGCAATCAACTAGCAATACAACTCACCACTGGCGAGTTTAATTGTCCTTGAGTATCTGATACGCTTTTGCGGACGGACTTTCACCCGAACCCAAATTCAAAGAACACGTTGTTTTCTAACGAGTTTTATCTTTCTAGTAACTTTCTTATTATTAGTGGTTAGTAGTGACTAATAATTATTTAGTATTATTCTTTTGTGCTGCTGCCAAGTGCAGTTCTTGGTCTTCCATTTCTAACAGTTCTGGTATAGTGACAAAGCGATAGCCCTGCTTTCTAAAGTTGTTAATAATTTCTGGTAATGCTTCTAGAGTTCTGGAGCGATTCCCACCACCATCATGCATCAATACAATTCCACCTGGTTTAGATTCTTTCATAACATTCCTAATTAATTTTGGTACAGCAGGACGACTGTAGTCTACGGAGTCAGCAGACCACATAACCAGAGTGTAATTTTTGTTTTTAGCATACGCAGCCACCCCATTATGCATAATTCCGCCAGGTGGTCTAAACAAAGTGGTTCTCGCACCTGTGACTTGATAAATTAAGTCTGTTGTGCTTTCAATTTCATAGGCAGCTGCTTGTGGGTTAAAATAGTGATACCAATGATGCCAAGTATGATTGCCAATAACGTGACCTTCTGCTACAATCCGTTTCCCTAGCTCTGGATAAGTCTTCAGCATCTGTCCAACAACGAAAAATGTAGCCTTTATATTGTTTTTTTTCAGAATATCCAGTACCTCTGGAGTAGAGCCAGCCCAAGGACCATCATCGAAGGTAAGTGCAATAACTTTTTCCCCTTTCTTCAGTTTTGCATTCTCAACAACTGCACCTTTAAAGCGCGATGGTACATCATAGGAAAATCCCTTTGTTTTTGCCTCTTCCTGCCAACTTGTTAGCATTCCCGCCTTGAATGTTTCCATGCGCTGTTGAGTTTCTACTTTTGCTCCTGTATCTTTCACGTTCGTGGCTTGTTTTTTCTGAGCATTGGAAGTGTTAGAATTGACAGGCATTACCAACCCAACACTTAAACTGGCGCAAAAACAAACTACGGCAATTAGTACTCCATGTGACCAAACATACGATTTGTTAGTTTCCACGTCAAAGCTCCTTGGGGTGGAATCATGAGTTATGTGTTTAAGAGTGTGCGACAGCACATTTTATCTCAATCAGAGATACGTAGGTGTTTTCTGATAATCCAAAATTTTTAAATATAGATTAACAGAAATATAAAGATTATGCTGATAAATGATACAGCTTTAGAGGAAACCAGGATGATCTCGCTTTAAACTAACATATCTAGTAATAATTATAAGTATGATGATTCTTTGGCATAAATAATGTTTTGCGTTGTCTATTTTGAAGTATCAGTTACATAGAGAATACTGTATATTCTACTGCTAAAGCTTATTGAAGACAGAAAAAAATGTTAATTTTTTTAGTATATTCTCTGTTATCAATCATTAGCCCGATGAAAAATACTAGACGCCCGAAACAAAATAAAGTTTCTTATTGTCAAATATATATTTTCTCTTAACGCAGAGTTTGCTGAGAATCATAATTTATCTCAGTACAGCTATGGAAATACTGATGTTTGGGCTAGATAATTTATCAGTTCTTCCTAATAGTTCAGTCATTTTAGTAGTGAATCTACAGTCACGAAATCGTTTGGATTGTTACTTCATTGTTATTCGACTTTCAAATTTATGTTTTCAGTAAAAGTACGGAAAATATCAAAACCGATACAACTCAATTATGTTTAACAATCAAAAATGTGTACTTATTAAAGCATATTATTATGTTAATACGATGTTATCAGATATACTTAACTAACCTGAGTTGTCTGAAAAAATCTTTGAGAAAATTCTATGAAGCTAAGTTTAGATAGAGCTAAGGTTACCACAAATACCGCAGTTAACTCAAAGATAATGTCAGTAAGGGTGAAATCACCTGTACTTACCTTAGTTAAACGCCATTGCGGAAAACTTCTTTTACAAACAAATGCACGCCGTCCTGGTGGTAGCGCAGCTCAAATAACTGAGTTTTTTTGAGAGACTCTACCAAGTTAGTCGCAAACTCTCGATCACTTAGCCAGCCAGGATGACTTAGATTCAATAGTATATAGTCAAACTCTGCCAAATTAGCAGGTGGTGACTTGGCGCTTGTTAACTTGACTACTGGTCTATGTGTTAAGTGCGGGGCAATTTGAGCAGTTGTCAAAACAGATCCTTTTGTTTGAACTAAAGTAACTGCTTGTCGTGTGGCTTGCCAAGTGTCCAGTGAATTTAAGTAAATAGACCAAAAGTAGCCGTATTTGGCTAAAGCTAAAAATGCAACTATTGACCACATTACAATTTTTCGTTTGTTGCGTAACCATCCCTGACCTATCGCAAGGCTGGAAATAACAGCTAACACAAGAAATGGAACTGCTGGAAGAGAATACTGGTTGATCAAGTTTTTTTGCGTTGAGAACTGACTCAGAAGATTGATCCCCAAAGTCGGAACCGCAGCAATCAAAGGCTGCATTCCTTGCACAGAAAGTCCCCAAATCACAGGTGCTACTAAAAACAGCAGATATTCTAGGTTATCTAATGAAAAAATCTGTCCCAACACAAGTCCTGGATTGAGTAGTAAATTTTTAGCAATATCTGGAAAAGAGTTTCCCAAATAGGCATACCGAGAAATGTGACGTTCGACTGACGCCGCTTGGGTACCAAAAAAGGGGATGACAACTTTGGTTGCGATTACAAACCAGCATATACCGCTTACAAGAGCGATCGCACCGCATCGTCGCTTCTTTTCAAACACCAATAGCCAGACTCCCATTGCTGCGACTGTTATAGATAATACAGCTTTACATGCCAGCGTCAGGAAGATACATAAACAAAACCAGGCAGTGCGTTCCAGTCTAGCCGCTAAAACCGCCCATAACAATGCTGGCACAGCTATCACTTCTGGGTGAAAATCAAACAGATTAATATTGAACACTAATGGATACAGTAAATACACTGTAGCAACTGCTATGGCTTGCCCTAAGCTAAGACCAGCATGACGCGCTAAATGCCATGTAGGCAAAGCACCATTAGCCAAGGCTACTGCTTGTACTGCAAATAACCAGTAAACACTAGGGTATATTTTGTAAAATAACGCTAAAACATAAAAAATTAAAGCGGCATGATCACCAAGAATGTGGAAACCAAGGAAAGAAGAAATAGGTGATTGGCCTTGGCTAATTAAGTAAACTGCCTGGTCAAAAATTCCTAAGTCATAAGCATTTGATTGAAAAAGCTCATGTCTTAAGGTGCTACACCCAAATAAAATCAAGGCACTCACGCCAATCATCCAATTTATAAGACTAGGCGAAATCAGTTTTTTCTTCATGACTCTACTTTCCATTTACCCTACCCAAAGTTTTTGGGCAAATCGAACAGCAAAGCTTGCAAGTAGGATAGTAAAAAACAACAGCGTTAGGTAACCCCAGCGAGGGTAGCGAGATAATAATACACCGAGAGCGACACTTGGAGACACAATACCGTAGACCAGACGACTTAAAGAGATGGTACCACCAGATGCTAGTAACAAACCTATACCGCAGAAGCCATAGATAACAGTGACTGGAGTCAATTGAGCGCGTAATTGCCATAATAAGTAGGCACTACCGAAAACAGCAACTATGTTAATCAATGGATCGCCTGCTAGTATCCACAAAAGAAAGACTTAAAAGGTTTGTGTTGTTTCCAAGCTGCCAAGGCAAACGCCGGGATCAATGCCATCCCGTCGGACGCGTTGCTGTTGCGATCGCACCCCAAAAGGCAGTCCAGCCATACTGTTGTTTATCAAAAGCTGCCAAAGCTGCTGTACTTAACAGTAAGTATAGCCCTTCAGTGTAAATGACTCCTGCAAATAGCGATAATGGACACCAAGCAATGACAGCTGTTGGCCACCGCGCTGCACTTTCACCGGCTTGTTTCTTAACCCAAAAGTATAAAAAGTAAAGCGCCGCCAAAAAAGCCAGATTGTTGAGTCATGTTCCTGGCACTTCAAACGGCAAGTCCAAGTTCATCAAAACTCGAATGATTAAGGCAAACAGGGGAAAGAAGGCAAGGATGTGTGACTTGCCATCATTAACAAATTCATATCCGGTGGTAACAATGGCGTGGTAATTTCTATTATCCCATGCATCAAACACCTCCCAACCAAAAGTAGGGGCTTTCAACCTACTTCATCGTAAGGATATAGGGTAAATCAATTTATTTGTGTATACCAAGCAATCTATATTAATGTTGTCTGTCAATCCTGAAAAAATTGTGAAAGCAATAACTCTTCTTGGTTCTACTGGTTCTATCGGTACTCAGACTTTAGACATTGTCGCTCAATACCCCGATCAATTCCGGATTGTGGGCTTAGCGGCTGGAAACAATGTAGATTTGTTGGCTTCTCAGATTCGGCAATTTCGACCAAGTATAGTAGCTATCTGCTCACAAGAGAAGTTGCCAGAACTCAAAGAAGCAATCAAAGACGTTGCTCCCCAGCCGATTTTAATGGCTGGTGATGCTGGAGTTATTGAAGTTGCTCGTTACGGAGATGCCCAAACCGTTGTTACGGGTATTGTTGGTTGTGCTGGGTTGCTACCTACCATTGCAGCCATTGAAGCTGGTAAAGATATCGCCTTGGCAAACAAAGAAACCTTAATTGCTGGAGGTCCGGTTGTTTTACCTCTGATTAAAAAACACGGTGTGAAATTACTGCCAGCAGATTCGGAACATTCTGCTATATTTCAATGTTTACAAGGTCTTCCAGATGGAGGTTTACGACGAATTTTATTAACTGCATCTGGTGGTGCTTTTCGTGACTGGGCAGTAGAGAAGTTAGCAGAAGTCACAGTTGCTGATGCTATCAAGCATCCTAACTGGTCAATGGGGCGTAAAATTACTGTCGATTCTGCGACTTTAATGAATAAAGGTCTAGAAGTGATTGAGGCTCATTTCCTGTTTGGGTTGGATTACGAGAATATTGAGATTGTCATTCATCCCCAAAGTATTATTCACTCGCTGATTGAACTACAAGACACCTCTGTTCTCGCCCAACTTGGTTGGCCGGATATGCACTTACCTTTACTGTATGCTTTGTCTTGGCCCGATCGCATCTACACCAACTGGGAACGCCTAGATTTAGTCAAAATCGGCAGTTTAAGCTTTTGTGAACCAGATCATCAAAAGTATCCTTGCATGAAATTAGCTTATGCAGCAGGTCGGGCTGGTGGTTCCATGCCTGCTGTGTTAAATGCAGCCAATGAGCAAGCTGTGGCTTTGTTTTTAGAAGAAAAAATTCAGTTTTTAGATATTCCTCGGTGTATCGAATGGGTGTGCGATCGCCACGAACGTGACAATCGTGCAAATCCTTCTTTAGATGACATTTTGACAGCAGACAAATGGGCAAGACAAGAAGTTTTAAAAGCAACTCAACAGTTGGAAAATCATTCGCGCATAATATCTTTGCGATAAAAAACGACTCACAACCATAGGTTTTGATTATATTTCTGTCCAGCGTTCAGCTTACTCCTGAACGCTACTTTTTTATTCGTAATTTTTACTTATAATAATGTATAAGAATATAAACATATAGTTGTCTTGTTGCTTATGAGTTTCGCTATTTAGTTATTCATTGATATTTTATTATACAAAAAAAGATAAATTATTTTTATTGCATAAGTTTTCCGTATATGTTTGGCTAAAAACCTATATGTACCAAGAATAAAAACTTAATATTTTTTTTAAAGAAGGTTTTCCGGCATACTAAATTTTAAAACTTTTTATTGTATAGTGAACCCAGAACAACTACAGCAAAAGCTCAAGTAAACTCAACATTCTCAGCAAAACAGTACTGGGGAATGATGAGCTTTTTGTCTGTGGAGGTTCCACGCCAATTGCTGCTTTTTTGGTGCTAACTGGGGTTGCGGAATACTTAATTTAAGGCTTTCACATCTGTAGTCTTTGAGCAGTAAGTTGATCCGATACTGCGGACTATCGTTGTGGAGTTTTACTCAAAAATGCCACTGGGGACAACAGGGAAAACCTCGCTCCGGGTTCGCACGGGGCTGGACTTAACGGACAGGTGCGCGACTGTCGGGAGATCCTTTCGGCAGTCGCCTGACGCCACATTCTTCAACGGGGGGAACCCCCGCACAGAAGTGGCTCCGGAGGGAAACCCCCAAGACCTCGGAGACTACCCCCGGCACTGTCCTCCCCAAGTGGGGCAAGTAGGGTGCACGCTGCGGGACAATGGATGCCAGAGCCGGCACGGCAGTGGCTCCTTAACGCTCAGCACTACTGAATTCCTGAAGAAAGACTTTATGTGTGTCACGGTTACACTCATGAAATTTTCTCTGTTTTGATACCTTCATTGGTAAGACTGTATTTGAAAAAGGTGTATCTATGTTTGCTACCCTGATTGTGTCTTGGATTGTCTACACAGTATTAAGAAATGTGGTGAGAACGACAGTGAGAACTGCGTTTATTAGTGCTACTACTGTTGTTATTTTGCATGCTGGTCTGGGAATTAGCCCTCAAGATATTTGGCATCAGATAATACAGCTACTTCAAGGGTTCTCTCAAGTCCTGAGGGTTAGGTAATATCACTTTTGGATATTGCCCGTTATTAGTCATTAGTTTTTTGTGCTGTGTTCAACCACGTTCTCATGTCTTCTTTGGAGACGCTGAGTCCCCTTGGGACTCAGCGTAACCGCACGCACAGAGCACGGGTGCTTTAGAAATCAGACTACCGTTTTATTAAAAGCGGATTTTTCCGTTCTTTAATCAAACGGATGAGTTAATTATTTTTTGATCCTGAAAGCCGTACCAGGGCATCCATAACAGTACTAGGTAACTGACGCATAATCTTACCTCTTTCTCGATCTACTGCCACTAAAGTCACCTGAGCAGTAACGTATAATTCTTGCTTATCTGGTGATTCAATTGCATAGTCCCAGTTGATACGGACGCCAGTCACCTCAGCCATCCGCGTTCTTACAACCGCTGTTGCACCCAACGCAAGCGGACGGTGATAGCGGATCGAGAGTTCTACAACTGGTAAATCACAGCCCAAAGCGACTAAATCAGCATATTCGATACCGATCGCTCGCAAGCATGCTACTCGTGCTTCTTCCAACCAAGCTATGTAGGAACCGTGCCAGACAATACCTGCATAGTCTGTATGATGCGGGTAGACTCTTATAGAATATTCAAACCAATTTCCAAAGGAACTGCTTGCTGGAGTATCAATTGCAGTAGTTGATTGGAGTTGTGGTTGTTGTGATTTTTCCTCTGACATATCAAATTTTTTGGAGACAAAGATAGATTTTCCAAATCTGGAATAGCATATAAAATTACACGCATATAGTGCAATTTCTTCATAAGCTAAGTGACATGACTGCTCCAGATTCCTTTAACGTCTCGACTCCGCTCGACGTTAAAGCTGAGCGAAGCCGAACGCGAGTGCGTGTCCGGAGGACTCAGCTTTAAAGTTCTATATCAAACCTCAAACTTGGTGGGTTTTGGACTCCGGTATTTCTTTAGGTGAGGAAATTTTAGGCTTTGGTTATCAGATGTTAAAAAACTGGCGCTCTATCTGTTATGGCTTCGTTGTGGGCTGTAGATGATAACAGGACTCAGTTTATTATAAGTTCTTTTTATAACTTACTACTCTTAGGCTAGTTGACCAAAAAAACTCAAGGTTTACAATAAGTACAAATTGCTTTTACAGAATCAAAATTTACGCACAATCAATATAAAAGCTTGGGTGACCGAAAAATAAAAGGATACATCTGAATGTATTGATTCATGGACACGGAAAAATGCACAAGCTAATTATTCAAGCTCCTGGATTCATGAGCCAGTGGGGTCTTGGGATCCCCCCAACAGGAGTATCTGGTGTCCTGGTCGTGCAACAATACCGTGAATTAAGCGTATCGGCAGAGCGCACGCCGGAGGCTAACGCGCAGCTTGTCCGCAGGGCTTAGGGGTTGACAGCCTTAGTCACTCCTACTATTGGGGACGACTCGTTCTTATCCCAAACGATTTGTCATTGTTTGAGATGGCTTGCTGACTGACATTCATAGGCTGCGGGCAATCATTAAGTATGGCAATTAATTTTTACAATACTCAATACATATAACGCCCCAATGTCACAAAAACAGTGGCAGCAATGTCAATGAAGCTCTAAGATAACGTATGAAAGTTATGAGTTACGAGTTATTAGCCACTGTTACGATTTTTTAACTGTTAACTTTTAACTCTCAACTCTTAACTTTTTACTGTCTAACACCGCTTAGCTAAAAGTTTATTACCTACGCTGGTTGGTACAGGATGCTTGACTATATTGGCAAGTTCCTGTAACTGGTTAACAGCCTCTGCACCTTCTAACTTCATTAATTCGCGGTCATCCCGCATTTCCGTCCAAGTGATCCCATAATCAGAGACTAAAAACCGAATTAGATGGTTTTCTCCCAGGCTAACCATAAATGAAGCACTATTCATCTGGTCACCACAGGTGTAGCAGGACGCAGGATATCCACGCCTCTCTAAGACAATTGCTAAAGCTTGCAAGTTCATCACTAAGTCTTGGACGAATTGCCGATGTTGTTGTGCTAGTCTCAAAAACATTTTTCCCTCCAAACACCACAGTTATTTGTAACATTTATATTTTCTTTAGATTCCTGCACCAATTGGTATTGTAAACTATCCATTACAATTCACAGATATATATTTATGAATTGGCTACCTAGCTTAGGGTAGTCGATGTAAATTTCGTGTGCCGTATCAAAGTATTCAGTTTGTAGATCTCAAATATCGGATGGAATTGCTAACCTTGTCTTGTTTTTATAGATTCTCGTCAAAGTAGATGGTAAGTGAAAACAATTCCGCTATAAGATTAACTCATATTTGGTACAAGTCAAGTTGATCAAATGCCCCTCTTGTACTTTTATCCGCTATTTTTAGCTATGCTAGTTACCCTTTGTCCCAACAAGGCAGACATACGTCTTCTCAGTCTGTTTTAAGAGGTGATTATCTTGATTAAACGTCTCTACAGTCGTTAAGGAATGTAAAATTTTAAGCTATTGGTAGCAACTTATCCATAGAATCTGATGAAACTGGTAGATGCTCGTAGCTGTTTTTTGATTCTCGCTTGGAAAAAGTATTTAGTAGTCGGGAATACGGTAGATCAACCACTACATTGCTGTCAGCAGTGCGTTGTCAAGAGTTGTTGAGCGGCTGAAACTGCCTTCCCAAACTATGTCTTGCGGATAAGCGCACTTGCGACTTGAGTAGCCACTGTGTTGCGGTGAGACCAGTGCTACAGGACTGGCTCCGCAAGGATCTGCTCTCCGCACACGGCTAGCTCCCCAAGTGGTTCACCTGCCGTCCCGTTGTAGCAAATGGCGTTGTTTGCCCGGTTATTAAAAGCAGGATCTTTAGAGGAGATAGCGACACCTGTTCCTTTATGATAAGCGGCGTATCAAGCTCCTTAGGAAACTGCTAACGCCCAGGGTGACTATCTATAAAGGGAGATTCCCTGATCCACAATCCCAAGTGTAAAACCTAAATCGTTTGACTTAACACTGACAATAACTGAAGCCAAGATAACCATGTTGCCATTTCGGCAGATATTTCTTTGACTATCTTTTTAGTGACTATTTATACTCTTTAAAAGAGCCATTCCAGAGAAGAACGAGTAGCTTTTTAAAAAGTATATGCAATGCCTGAAATTTGAGATATGTTAATATGAATGGGCTTTTTACATAGAATTTACTTTCATAACTGTTCTCAGTATACTGCATATATTATAGTCAATTAATTTCTAGTAAATAAATTCACAAAGAAAAAAATAACACAGCCAGGTTTTCCTAGCTGTTGTGTTGAGACTTTCAATCGTTGTTAGAAAGTTATCCAAGCTTGGGTTTAGACAACTTGCCACCAACCGAAAGCCGGACCAATGAAACGAACTATCACCCAAGCGGCGACCAAACCACCAATACCAATCCAGGTAAATCGAGTTGACCATGTGACGAATTTTTCTGCTTGGGTTTTGGAGATCGGAACCCACGGCAAGATTCTGGTTGTATCTTGACCGTATTTTTCTCCCATTGTAGTTTTACGACGCTTTGCTTCACCCATAATTTAAAAATTAATCCCTGAATACTGCTGATAATAGCGCTTGCTTGAAGCAAGAGCTAAAAAATACTGAATAATTTAGAGGACTTAAGCTCAATCTTGGTCTGTGACAGAGGAAAATAAATTGGGATCAAGGTAATTAATACGTGCCAGAGGACTCAGAGCACTTAAAACTTGAGCACCATAACTACGGATAATCACGCGACTATCTAGCAAAGCAACGATCCCTTTACTTTCGCGCAATGGGGCGATCGCCCGTTGCAATTCATTCATAGCAATTGGCAACAAGTACAAACGAAACCAATCTTGATGCAACCCCTTGTAGTGCGCCACTCGACCTGCCACTAACGGGTTTTCTAGAGATGGCAAGGGTAAAGTAGCGATCGCCAGAAGCTGGGGAGCAGGCAAAACCTTTTGATGCTCACGCCAAAATTCCCAGCCACTCACCAAAATACCATTTTCATCCAAACAAGTTTTTTCCACCTGTACCCGTGAACCAAACTCAGAGGCAAGAATTGTCCCGACTTGGGCTTTTAGCGGTACATCCCCCACAAGCACAACTGTCAATCCTGGTGCTGTCGCGCTTAAGCAAACCAGCGTCATAACTTTATGAAGAAACGCTGGCTGAAACTCTGGCGTGTTGGGTAAGGGTAACTGGTAAGGTATGTACAATTGAATCGCTTCTGTTTGATTGTCTGAGGAAAACTTGAGGCAAGTTAACTCATCTTCCAACCCGAAGCGCTGGCGAAATAAGGGGGCTTCAGTTTCTGGTTCTACAGCACTGCCAATAAACACCACAGGCTGGCGCTGCCAAATGGGTGATAGTATTTTTCCTAATTCAATGGGCACACAGTGCAAAGAAAATAAACCTTGGCGACGGGCAATAGTTGCCCAAAGTAGAGATGGAGAAGATGAGGGAGAAAGAAGATTTTCGTTTCTGTGTTGAAATTGCTCCCAGAATTGTTTCCAGCTATCCGGTAGGCTAGAGATATCTAAAGCCGAATAAAGACGGAGCAAAATCTCTTCTTGGGCTGGAGAAATCAGATAACATTCGTAGGGATTTGCAGGGTGCTTAAACAGTTCGTGTATGAGTTGCGCCCGTGCAGAACGAATAACTTCAGCTTGGGCTGGCTGGGCAAGCATGAGTTGCTCCCAAGAGAGTGCTTCTAAGCTCACAGTAAGTTCAGAACGTACCCAATCTTCCAAATCGTCAACTCCATCAATAATTGTGGGGATGCCACTAGGAAAATTATTCTTTTTACTCAGCTGTGCTTTTAACCAAGCCGAGGGAGAGATCAAAAAGACTCCTTGGAACTCACCACCAGGCCAAGTCTCACCTGTTCTGATTGCTTTATTAACTTGCAGCCACTGTTGTAGGCGGGGTATTTCTACTTTCGTCAGTCGTTGCTGTACATCTTCAGGGGCAACAATAATCACAGGACCGTGCCACATTAATGCCGAAGCCACAAAGCTGGTGCGATACCGTCCCTGGTAGCCGCAAGCTGCGCCGACTTGAATAAGGGCGCTACGTCCTAGGCGCAAGGCGCGAGCCACTAACCGTGCCATTGTCAAATGATGTGGCCACGAAGGGAAACCTGCCTGCGATCGCAGGAAGTTATGTAATGACAAATGAACTTCTGCTTCAATCACACGCTTTTAATCCCATACAAAGTAAAGTGATTTTTGAGTTGCTTTTAGCCCCATTACTATTATGTTGTCAGTTTCAGGAATGAATTGTTATGTGTTAATTGTTGGTTGTTCATTGCTGATTGTTATGGTAACCATTAACCACTAACTAGTATCCAAATACCCACCAATTATGCCAACTTACACAGGAATCTCCAGCGAAGCTTTCAGGCATCCTCTGGATCGCCAAGCAGAACAAGCCTTGCGTAATTTACCAGGATTTGATTTTATCGCCCGTAAATTTGTGGAATTTTTTGTCGAACGCCCCCAGTTAGTCTATTTAATGGGTAACACCATCCAAGTCGGGCCACGCCAATATTCCACTGTTTACCAGATCTTTCGGGAATGTGTGCGGGATTTGGATATTTATCCAGAACCAGCACTCTTTGTTGAGCAAAATCCCCAAGCAAACAGCTACGCGCTGGGGCAAGAGCATCCTTATATAGTGATAAATACAGGGACATTGGACTTGCTAAGCGAAGCCGAAATTAGGGCGGTGCTAGCCCATGAGCTGGGGCATATTAAATGTGGTCATACTATTCTAATTCAAATGGCGATGTGGGCAATGAGTGCTGCTTCTGCGATAGGGGAGTTGACCTTCGGTATAGGTAATTTTGTCACTCAAGGTTTGATTTACGCTTTTTATGAGTGGCGACGTAAAGCTGAGTTGTCAGCAGATCGTGCAGCATTGTTAGTGACGGATGACTTAAACTCTGTTATGACTTCTATGATGAAAGTCTCTGGAGGCAGTATCAAATATGCGAACGAATGTAGTTTGCAAGAATTTATCCGCCAGTCAGAAGACTACCAAGCACTCGATGCAGATGGACTGAATCAAATATACAAATTTTTGATTTACAATGGCGCTGGTGGTACAATGCTTGGTCATCCTTTCGCTGTAGAACGGATACACTACCTGCGCCAGTGGGCAACCTCAGAAGAATATCAGCAAATTAAGAAAGGTAATTATCAGCGAGCAACGGCTGCAGGTGCAGTCAATGTAGAATCACAGACTCCCCAAAATCAAGAAGTAGAAACTTTGCAGCGACAAATTGAAGAGTTGCAAAGGGAAATTAATCGCATTAAAAGGTCTGAGTAACAACGTATTGATGCGACTCGTTTGCTCACAATAGACTTCGTAGCAGTTCTAGGAAAAGGGTAAACGGTAAGGGGAAAAGAATAAGAAAAATTTCCCCTTTCCCCAATGCTTACACCGTAGCTTGGTTCTGGCTACCGCGAGTACGAAGTGAGTTACCCCCGAACCCGGAGGGTGCTTTCTGGTAAGTGAGAAGAACTTCAGCAATTGCTTGCGAAATTGGTAAGCCAGGAGAGCGTTCTAGCCAGAAAAATTCCCCAACAGGGTTAATTTCCAGGAATACGTGGCGTCCGTCAGGTGTTAAGATAATATCAATTGCCCCATAATTTAAACCGAAGTAACTCATCAGTTCGAGAAGTTTCTTCTGGACATCTGCTGGCAAATTGTAGGACTCCCAAGCGTTGATTAAAGCAAGTCCTTGTCGTCGCCAGTCGTATTGAGCTTTTTGATTGCGTTGTGAGTCGATAGCCGCAGTGAAAATATGCTGTCCGACAATTGTTGTGCGCAACTCTAGCGCCTTTGGCAGTTTCTCTTGAAACGTCATTGGGCAGAAACGCAGTCCCTGAAGATTTTCTAAATCCTCATCTTTGACTAGGTTCGTAAAAACAACCTGTTCTTCGCCTTTCTCATCGTAGATTGCGAAAGAAGAAAGCATTTTCGCAATCATTCCTTGCTCGCACTCCAGAGCAAATTGCTTTACTGTCTCTGGATTGTTTGTTGTCAAGGTGCGTGGGGTATCTAAACCAAGTTCCCGTGCGACTTGCAACTGTAGTTGCTTGTTTTCGGCTAAACGGACATTTTGCAGGGGATCGAGCTGGAATCCTTTGATACTAGCAATCATTCCCTGAATGGTGACGCGAGATTCTTGAAGTGAAGCTTGTCTCAATTGCGCGTCCATCTTACCAGGAATTCTTGACCCAATGGCAATTCGCCGATACCAAACTGCAGAAAGCTCACTCAAATCTAGCTTTTGTTCGTCACTTGTAAGAATCAGCTTTTCACATTCTTTGGTGTGGTAAGCATCTAGCTGAACTTCTGTGGGAAATCTGTCTGTGTCAAAACGAAATGCTTTTCCTCCTTGAGCTTTTATTGCGTTCATCACCAGAGGAATGCTTTCGTTGTCTTGGCTATGAGTAATGATTAAAACTGTCATATTAAATCGTGATTAAAAAAGTCTTATTTATTAACTTGAAAAAAGGTTTTATGATTTTGTGATCAGGGCGTCTGCGATCGCGTTTGCGTAGCGCCCCTTTTGGGGCTAGTGCTACAGCATAGCGGCAGATCGCCTCATAAATCGGATAGCCCAAATCTCGCTTTTGTGTTTGGGAATTTCTTCTTGAAATACCATGTCAGTACGCCTTGAACTTCAGTTCAGGGCTGCATAGCCAAAGTCCGTTAAAACGGACTCAAAGACTAACAAGAGTCCGTTTTAACTGAGATCTTGCACCATTCTCAATTAGCCGTACTGCCAGCCATTAACGGCAAGATCTAAACCTTGTTGGCGAGCTAATTGTCGAAGTCGTTTCATCTGGAGTAATAATTTCACAA
>JAESGJ010000204.1_pt1 | contig 70831 bp, 61 predicted proteins | sample 9266241 | NCBI WGS metagenome assembly JAESGJ01 (sample SAMN14514841, study PRJNA621669) | algae metagenome | isolation source: Brasilonema octagenarum HA4186-MV1 and co-occurring heterotrophs from wet... | place: USA: Manoa Valley, Hawaii | collected 2009-07-20
CACCTCCGCGCCCATGGTACTGCGTCTTAAGACGCGGGAGAGTCGGTCGGCGCCAGGCCACCAGACCAGATCCTGTCCGTGACAACCAACAAACCCCGTCAGCATACGCTGACGGGGTTTGTGCGTTGTGCTACCCGGGCGCAAGTATTGCGAGTGGGGCTCCTCATCATGCCTGATACACCGGTGCGCCAAGAGCGATCCGCTGCATCCTTCGTCGGAGAGCCCCGTGTCAGCGGCAACCTCACCGCCCGCGCCCTTTCCGTTTCGGGGCCACTGCTGATCACTGTGCGCCGCATCGGCGACCATCGCGGCTACTTCATGGAAACATATAATCGCCGCGACTTCGAAGCCGTCGGCGTCACGGAAGCCTTCGTTCAGGACAACCAGTCCCTCTCCGCCACGCCTGGCACGCTGCGCGGCATGCACTTCCAGCTCGCGCCCCGCGCCCAAGCCAAGCTCGTGCGCGTCCTCCAGGGCGCGATCCTCGACATCGTCGTGGATATCCGTCGCGCATCGCCGAGCTTCGGCCAGCATGTCGCCTGCCAGCTCTCGGCCGATACGGGGGACCAGTTCTACGTCCCCGCCGGCTTCGCCCATGGCTTCGTCACGCTCGAGCCGGATACGGTCGTCGCCTATAAGGTGAGCGACACTTATGCCCCCGAGCTGGATCGCGGCCTGGCCTGGGACGACCCGGACCTTGCGCTTCCCTGGCCTGACCTGCCCGGCGGCCCCATCCTGTCGGACAAGGACCGCCGGCACCCGCGCCTGCGCGACCTCCCCGACGCTTTTTGAGGCTACCCCATGCGCGTGATCGTCACCGGCGGCGCCGGATTCATCGGTTCGGCCCTCGTCCGGCTTCTCGTGCTCGAACTGGGGCATGAGGTGCTGGTCATCGACAAGCTCACCTATGCCGGGGATCGCCGCACCATCGCCGCCTGTGAGGGACGCCCCGGCTTCGCCTTCCTCCAGGCCGATATCTGCGATGCCGAGCGCATGCGCGCCGCCTTCACGGAGTTCGCCCCGGATGCCGTCATGCATCTGGCGGCGGAAAGCCATGTGGACCGCTCCATCGCCTCGGCCGCGCCCTTCATCCAGACGAATGTGATGGGCACCTTCGCCCTGCTGGAAGCCGCACGCAGCCTCGTCGCAGGCTATGACGATGCGCGCCGCAAGGCCTTCCGCTTCCTCCATGTCTCGACCGACGAGGTCTTCGGCTCCCTCGGCCCCACCGGCGCCTTCACCGAGACCACGCCCTACGATCCGCGCTCGCCCTATTCGGCCAGCAAGGCCGGCTCGGACCATCTCGCCCGCGCATGGCACGAGACCTACGGCCTGCCCACCATCATCACCAACTGCTCGAACAATTACGGCCCCTATCATTTCCCCGAGAAGCTAATCCCGCTCGTCACGCTCAATGCGCTCGAGGGAAAGCCGCTCCCGGTCTATGGCGACGGCGGCAATGTGCGCGACTGGCTCTTCGTCGAGGACCATGTGCGCGCGCTCGTCGCCGCGGTCACGAAGGGCGTGCCGGGCGAGACCTACAATATCGGCGGCCGTTCCGAGCGCACGAACCTCCAGGTGGTGCATGCCATCTGCGACACGCTGGACCGCCTTCGCCCGGCGGAGCGTCCGCGGCGTGAGCTGATCACCTTCGTCGCCGACCGCCCGGGCCATGACCGCCGCTACGCCATCGACCCAGCCAAGGCTGAGCGCGAGCTGGGCTGGCATTCCTCCGTCACCTTCGAGCAGGGCATCGAGCGGACGATCTCCTGGTATCTCGAGAACGAGGCCTGGTGGCGCCCGCTGCGGGAGACGAAGTACAGCGGCGAGCGCCTCGGCCTCCTGGCCGAGCCCGCCAAGGGCGCGGCCTGATGCGCATCCTCATCGCCGGCCGCACCGGCCAGCTCGCCATCGAACTCCTCGACCGCCTTCCGCGGGACGGTCATCAGCCCGTGGCCCAGGAAGCGCCCGAGCTGGACCTGACCGACCCCGCCTCCATCGCGCGCGCGGTGGAAGCCGCGGCGCCCGAGGCCATCATCAACGCGGCCGCCTATACGGCCGTCGACAAGGCCGAGAGCCAGCGCGACCTCGCTTTCGCGGTGAATGCGACCGGGGCGGGGCTCCTGGCCGAAGCGGCCGCCCGGCGCGGCATCCCCTTCGTCCATGTCTCCACGGACTACGTCTTCCCCGGCGATGGTGGCGCACCCTACGCGGAGGACGCGCCCACCGGCCCGATCGGCGTCTACGGCGAGTCCAAGCTGGCCGGCGAGAAGGCGGTGCTGGCCGCCAACCCGCGCAGCATCGTCATCCGCACGGCCTGGGTGTGCAGCCCGCACGGGAACAACTTCATCAAGACCATGTTGCGCGTCGGCCAGGTGCGGGAAACCGTCTCCGTCGTGGCGGACCAGCACGGCGCTCCCACCTTCGCGGCGGACCTGGCCGATGCCATCGCCCGCATCCTGCCCGGCTTGGCCGCGGCGCCGGCCGGCGATGAGCGATTCGGCGTCTTCCATCTCACCGGCACGCCGCACACGACCTGGCACGGCTTCGCCACCGCCATCTTCGAGGGCGCGGCGGCCCGCGGCCTGAAGACCCCCGAGCTGCGCGCCATCGCCACCGCCGACTACCCCACCCCGGCGCGCCGCCCGGCAGACGGGCGCCTGGACTGCGGACGCATCGCGCGCTTCCACGGGATCCCGGCCGCCGACTGGCGTATCTCTCTTTCGCGCTGCCTCGACGCGCTGATCGGGCCGGAGACGAATCGATGAAGGGCATCATCCTGGCCGGCGGCAGCGGCACGCGCCTCTACCCCGCCACCATGGCGGTCTCGAAGCAGCTCCTGCCCGTCTTCGACAAGCCGATGATCTACTACCCGCTCTCCGTGCTCATGCTGGCCGGGATCCGGGAGATCCTGCTCATCTCGACGCCGCACGACCTGCCGCTGTTCCAGCGCCTGCTCGGCACGGGGGAGCAATGGGGCATCCGCCTCACCTATGTCGAGCAGCCGCGCCCCGACGGCCTGGCCCAGGCCTTCATCCTGGGCGAGGAGTTCCTGGCCGGCGCCCCCTCCGCCCTCGTGCTGGGCGACAACATCTTCCACGGCCACGACCTCGCGGACCGGATGGGGGAGGCCAAGGTCGAAGGCCCCGGCGCCTCCGTCTTCGCCTACCGGGTCGCCGATCCCGAGCGCTACGGGGTGGTGGAATTCGACGCGGCCCAGCGCGCCATCTCCCTTGAGGAGAAACCGAGCCAGCCCCGTTCGGACTGGGCGGTCACCGGCCTCTACTTCTATGACGGCCGCGCGCCGGCCCTCTCCCGCTCGCTCAAGCCCTCCGCCCGCGGGGAGCTGGAGATCACCGATCTGAACCGCCTCTACATGGAGGAGGGCTCGCTCCGCGTGATCCGCCTCGGCCGCGGCTATGCCTGGCTCGACACCGGCACGCATGACAGCCTCCTGGAGGCCGGCGAATACGTCCGCGCCATCGAGAAGCGCACGGGCATGAAGATCGCCTCCCCCGAGGAGATCGCCTGGCGCCAGGGCTTCATCGACGACGCAGCCCTACGCGCCCTGGCCGCCAAGCAGAGCAAGAGCGGCTACGGACAGTATCTCGAAGCGCTGATCGGCCAGGGGTGACCCTGGCCACCATGGCGCGAAGACACGTTCCCCCCTCCCTCCGGTTTTGCTAGATCGGACGTCCCGCTACCCGAAATAGAACCGCCAGGCGCCCGATTGTCCTCGATGGTACCCGCTTCGTTTTCCGGCGCACCGGATAGCCGCGTCACGGAAGCCGAAATGGTCCGTGCGCCCGTCTTCGCAGCACGTATGCGGCACGATCGGGAGCGCCTCGCGGACGCTCAGGCCGAGATCCTGGCCCTGCGCGGCGAGGTCGAACGCCTCCGCGGCACCGCGCCCTACCGCGCTTATGAGAAGGCCCGCCGGGCCTATCACGCGATGCCGGGGGCGCTGCAGGGCGTGGTCCGGACGTGGCGCGCCTTGTCCTCGGCCCAGCCATCGGCCGCCCTCGAGCATGGCGCACCCGAGCACGGTGCGACATCGCCGGGCACGCGCGGCCGCGCGCTGGTCATCGACGACCACTGGCCGCAACCGGACCGCGACGCCGGTTCGGTGGAGATCGTGAATCTCCTCCAGTCCCTCGCGCGTCTCGGCTTCGATGTCGTCTTCGCCGCTGCGCGCGACCACGAAACCGCCTTCGCCGCCCGGGACGCGCTCGTCCACTCCGGCATCCGCTGCCTGACGCCGGAGGATGCCCCCTCGGTGGAGGCCTTCCTGGCCCGGCAGGGCCCAACGCTCGACCTCTGTGTCCTGTGCCGCGTGTATTGTGGCGGCCGCTTCCTGGAGCAGGTCCTGCGTGATGCCCGCAAGGCGCGGATCGTCTTCGATACGCTCGACCTGAATTACCTTCGGGAGGAGCGGAAGGCCCGGCTTGCCCAGGACGAGGCGGCCCTCGCCGTCGCCCGGCAGGTGCAGGAGCGTGAAGAGGCGATCATCCGCGCCAGCGACGCGACGCTGGTGGTTTCGAAGGCCGAGCTGGACATCCTGGCCGCCGGCCTCCCCGAGGCGCTGGCCGTCGAGATGCCGCTCGCGCGCCGGGTGGTGCCGCCGGCGACGCCTTTCGGCGCCCGCCGCGGGATCGGCTTCATCGGCGGCTTCGCCCATGCGCCGAATGCGGATGCCGTCCGCTATTTCCTGGCCGAGATCTGGCCCCTGGTCCTGCGCGACCTGCCTGGAATCGAGCTGACCATCGTCGGCGCGGACTTCCCGGATGAGCTGCTCCATGGCGTCGCGGGTTCCGTTCGCGCCCTGGGCCAGGTCAAGGATATCGGCCCCTGGTTCGAAGGCCTGCGCCTGACCGTGGCGCCTCTGCGCTTCGGCGCCGGCGCGAAGGGGAAGGTCGCGTCCAGCCTCGCAGCGGGCGTGCCCTGCATCGTCACGCCCATCGCAGCGGAAGGCATGTCCCTCTCCGAGGAGGCGGGCGTGCTCGTTGCCGCCGACCCCGCCGCCTTCGCCGCCCGCCTCCGCGAAGCCTATACGGACGAAGCGCTGTGGCATCGCCTTTCCGCCGGCGGACTCGCCCATGCCGGCACCCATCTTTCGCTCGAGGGATGGCAGCGCCGCCTCGACGGCCTGCTCCGGAAGATCGGCCTGTGAGCGCCCCGGCCTCCAGCCCCCTGCGCTGGTTCGGAGCGCTGCTGGTCGCGCTGGGCGCGGTGATGGGCTTCGTGCCGCTCACCCCCCTGTTGCCTCTGGCCGAGCTGGACAATGCCTGGGCCGTGGCGATGAACCAGGCCGTGGTCCAGGGCCTCGGCTTCGGCCGGGACCTGATCTTCACCTTCGGCCCCTATGCCGGGATCTACACCTGGCTGTTCAACCCCGCGACGGATGGCATGATCCTCGCCGGCACCGGCCTGCTGGCGGCGGCGGTCACGGCCGCGCTGCTGCATCTCGCGGCCGGGCGCGGGATGGTGGCGGCCATCCTGCTCGCCCTGTTCCTCAGCCAGATGTGGCTGCGCGACGCCATCTACTTCTTCATCCCGATGCTCTTCCTGGCGGTGATCGGCCGTGGGCCGGAGAGCTGGCGCAGCAGCGGCGGCCGCATCGCCCTCGGCCTCCTGGTTCTGGCCATGGCGTTGCTGCCACTGGTCAAGGGCACCTTCGCCGCCGCCTCGGGGCTCGCCATGGCGCTGGGCTGCGGGCTGCTCCTCCTCCGTGGCGCCTGGCGCATGGCGGTGGCCTTCGGCCTTCTCTTCCTCCTGGCGATGCCGGGCTTCTGGCTCGCTTCCGGCCAGGCCCTGGCGGACCTGCCCCGCTTCTTCCTTTCCCTGGGCGAGATCATCCGCGGCTACACGCCCGCCATGGCGCTGGAGGGGCCGCTCTGGCAGGCCGCCGTGGCGGCCGGGGTGGCGGCCCTGGTCCTGCTGCTCAACCTGCGCGGCCTGGCGCAGGCCGGCCTGGCCGGCGCGATGCTGGGCCTGGGCGCGGCGGCCCTGCTGTTCCTCTCCTTCAAGGCCGGCTTCGTCCGCCAGGACGGCCATATCATCATTGCCGGGGGCACCATCGCCCTCGTCGCCTGGGTCCTGTTCCTCTGGGCCGGGCGGCACCGGCTGCTGTCCCTGGCCGGGCTGGCGGTCGGGCTGGTGGGCTGGGCGGTTCTGGACCATGCCGCCGCCGGCCTGACGCCCAACATGTTCGCGCAGCGGCTCGGCGGCTCTGCGGTCCAGATGGCGGAAGGCACCGCCACGCGGCTACGCCCGGGGCGCCTGACGCAGCGCTACGAGGAGCAGATCCAGGCTCTCCGGCGGGAGCATCCGCTGCCGCCCGTGACCGGCCGCGTGGACATCTACTCGATCGGGCAGTCCGTGCTGCTTGCCCACGGCCTGCCATGGGCGCCGCGGCCAATCCTGCAGAGCTACTCGGCTTATACCCCCGCGCTCGCGGCGCTGAACGCCGCGCATCTGGCGGGGCCGAACGCGCCGGATACGGTGCTGCTGGCGCTGGAGCCCATCGACAACCGGATGGCGGCGCTGGAGGACGGGCTGAGCTGGCCTCTCCTCCTGACCCGATATGAGGTGGTGTCCAGGCAGGGTGCCATGCTCGTCCTCCGCCGCCGGGCCGAGGCCGGGCCGCCCCCCGCCAGCCCCATCGAGGGCGTGGTGGGCGAGGTGGTGGCCCATGGCATGCACGGCTTCGGGGCCCGGGTGGCCCTCCCGGCCGACCCGCCGGCCCTCTGGGCCACCATCATCGCCAAGCCCACGCTGCTCGGCCGCCTCGTCTCCACGCTGCTCCGTCCGCCGCCGATCGACATTGCCCTGTCGCTTCCGGGCGGCCAGACCGTGACCCGCCGCTTCATCCCCGGAATGGCGGAGGCGGGCTTCCTCATCGCGCCCGTGGTGCAGGATTCGAGGCAATGGCTGAACCTCGCCATACCCGGGAGCCCGATCTACGAGGATCAGCGGCCGGTGGCCTTCAGCCTCTCCGTGCAGCCTGGCGGGGAAGGGCTGTGGCGGGCGGAGTACAGCCTGGAGCTGCGGCGCTTCGCGGCCCCGCCGCAGACCGCCGCGGCAACCGCGGCCATGTTCCGCCGCCCAGCCCCGGCCAGCCCGTCGGCGGAGGGGGCGCGCTGCTACCTCGATACGCTGAACGGGGTGCCGATCGATCACAACGGCGCCGTTCGCCTGCCGGCCCGCTCACGCCTGAATGGCTGGGGCTTCGCCCTGCTACCGGAAGAGACCGAGCCATCCTCCATCTCCCTCACGCTCACCGGATCGGACGGCACGGTGCTGGAAGTGCCCACCGAAATCATGTCGCGCCCCGACGTGGGCGTCTTCTTCGGAAAGCCCGCCCTGGTGCGTATCGGGTTCCAGGCCCTGCCGGACCTCGCGGGCCTCTCTGGCCGATACCGGCTGGGCCTTGCGCTGACCACGGCGCGCGGCCGCCAGTCCTGCTCCCTGTCCGCCTTCCCGGCGGAGCTGACTAGCCACTAGCCACTAGCCTGGCCGGCAGGCGGCCGGGGCGCTGTTCCAGACTCCGCAATTGCGGCCTGGCCTGCCCTCTGCCTATACGGGGGGCGCGGAGGGACGGTGCGGCGGCAGGCCGGCCCCGGCCGCATGCCGCAACCGGATGATGTCGCAACAATCATGGATCAGGCCTGTTCGGCCAAAGCGCCAGTCCCGAGCGATCCCAGGCCGATCGCGGTGGACATGGATGGCTCCCTGCTCCGCACCGATACGCTGCATGAGAGCCTTCTGATCCTTCTGCGCCGCCGGCCGCTCCTGCTCCTGCTGCTTCCCTTCTGGCTGCTCGGCGGGCGCGCCCATTTCAAGCGCCGCATCGCCGACCACGTCCTGCCCGACATTGCCGGCCTGCCGGTGAACGAGCCCTTCCTCGCCTGGCTGCAGGAGCGCAGGGCCGAAGGGGCGATCCTGCACCTGATCTCGGCAGCCGATGAGCGGATCGTCCGGCGCGTGGCGGAGCGCTTCGGCATCTTCGAAACCGCGATGGGCAGCGATGGCGTGAACAACCTCTCCGGCGCGCGCAAGCACGCCGCGATCGAGGCGCTGCTCGGCCCCGGGGCGCTGTATGCCGGGGACAGCCGCAAGGATCTGCCGATCTGGGCGGAGTGCCGCTCCGCCGTGCTCGTCGGCCACACGGCGCGGCTGCGCGCGGCGCTCGGTCCCGATATCGTGGTCACCGCCAGCTTCGACGCACCACGCGCCGGCTTCTCCGTGTGGCGCAAGGCGTTGCGCCTGCACCAATGGGTCAAGAACGCCCTGATCTTCGTGCCGCTCCTCCTCGGGGGGCGCGTGCTGGAAGGGCTTCCGCTCGCGCTGCTGGGCTTCCTGGCCTTCGGCCTGATCGCCTCCGCCACCTATCTGTTGAACGACATGCTCGACCTCGAGCATGACCGGCAGCACCGCAGCAAGCGCCACCGTCCGCTTGCCTCCGGCGTGCTGCCGCTGAAGGAGGCGATGGCGGCGGTCGCCCTGCTCGCGCTGCTCTCCGTCGCCATCATCGCCTTCATGCCGCCGGCCTTCGCCGTGGTGGCCGCCCTCTATGTCCTGGTCACCCTCACCTATTCGATGGTGATCAAGCGCATGCTGATGCTGGACGTGATCACCCTGGCCGGCCTCTTCACCATCCGGATCGATGCGGGGATCGCCGTCGTCGGTGATCCGGTCTCGCCCTGGCTCCTCGCCTTCTCCATGTTCTTCTTCCTCAGCCTGGCCTGCGTAAAGCGGCATGCCGAATGCCTGGTCATGGCGGAGCGGGGGCTCGGCACCGTGCCCGGGCGAGCCTATCGGCCGGTCGATGCGCCCTGGCTGATGGCCATGGGCTCGGGCAGCGGCTTCGCGGCCATGTCCACCTTCTTCCTCTTCCTCGTGGGGAATGAGAGCCCGATCCTCACCTATCCGAACCCGCAATGGATGTGGCTCATCTGCGTCATCCTGGGCTACTGGCTCTGCCGCATCTGGGCCCTGGCCGCGCGGGGGGAGATGCATGACGACCCCGTGCTCTTCGCGGTCAAGGACCGGCTCTCCCTAGCCCTGGCTGCCCTGATCGCGGTGCTCACGCTGATGGCCCGGAACTGGGGGGCGTGAGAGCAAGCCCCGCCATGGCCCTGCGCGACGACATGCTGTCCTGGGGACGGGCCCATCGCGCCCTCCACGAGGTCCGCCGGCCTGGCTTCGCGGAAGAGGCGCCGGCGGTGCTCGGAGGGCGGGCCCCCGTGCTCGCCTATGGCATGGGGCGCTCCTATGGCGATTCCTGCCTCAATCCGGGCGGAACCCTGCTGGATATGCGGGGGCTCGATCGCTGGATCGCCTTCGACCAGGAGGCCGGCATCATCGAGGTGGAGGCCGGGCTGACGCTGGCCGATATCCTGGAGCAGCTGCATCGCGTCGCCGCGCCGGGGCGTTGCTGGTTCCTGCCCGTCACCCCGGGCACGAAGTTCGTGACCATCGGCGGCGCCATCGCCAATGACGTGCATGGGAAGAACCATCACACGTCCGGCTGCTTCGGCCATCACCTGATCTCCTTCCGCCTGCTGCGCTCCGACGGGGCGGTGCGCCGTTGTTCCCCCACCGAGAACGCGGATCTTTTCGCGGCCACGATCGGCGGGCTGGGGCTGACGGGGCTGATCCTCTCCGCCACCATCCGGTTGAAGCCGGTGCCCTCGCTCTGGATGGAGGTGGAGGACATCCGCTACCGCGACCTCCATGCCTTCCACGCCCTCACCGCTGAATCCGCCGATTGGGACTACACGGTCGCCTGGGTGGACTGCCTGGCCGGCGGCGCGGAGCTGGGGCGCGGCATCTTCACCCGCGCGCGCCACGCGGTGACGGACCGTGCGCCGCCGCGGCCGCAGCTGGCGCCGCGCCTGTCCATGCCGATGGACGCGCCGGGCTTCCTGCTGAATGGCATGACGGTCGGCGCCTTCAACGCCCTCTACTGGCGCCGCGCCCCGGAACGGCCGGTCCGCCGAATCGGGCCCTACGAGCCGGTCTTCTACCCGCTGGATGCGATCCGCGGCTGGAACAGGCTCTATGGCGCCGCCGGCTTCTACCAGTACCAGTGCGTCGTGCCCCATGCCGCCTCGGCGGAGGCCGTGCCCGCCCTGCTGCGCGCGGTGGCGGAGGCGCGCGATGCCTCCTTCCTCGCGGTGCTCAAGACGCTGGGGGATCTCCGCTCCCCCGGAATGCTCTCCTTCCCCATGCCCGGCGTGACGCTGGCATTGGACCTGCCCAACCGGGGCACCCGCACGCACGACCTGCTGAACCGGCTGGATGCGATCACGGCCGGGGCCGGCGGCCGGATCTACCCGGCCAAGGACGGGCGCGTCTCGCCCGGTGACTTCCAGCGCGGCTTCCCGAACTGGCGCGACTTCGCGCGCCATGTGGACCCGCATTTCTCCTCCTCCTTCTGGCGCCGCGTGAGCGCGCCGGCGGGGCATCCGACCAGGGGCGACGTGGCACCATGCTGAAGGTGGCGATCTTCGGGGCGACCTCCGCCATCGCGCAGGCCGTGGCGCGGCGCTTCGCGGGGGAGGGGGCCCGCCTCTTCCTCGTGGCACGCGACGCCGCGCGGCTGGAGGCAGTGGCGGCCGACCTGCGCGCGCGCGGGGCGGCCTCCGTGGAAACCGCCACCGCGGACCTGGCCGAAACCGGGGGCCATGCCGCGCTGGTCGAGCATGCGCGCCTTGCCCTGGACGGGCTGGACGCCGCGCTCATCGCCCATGGCACGCTGGGCGACCAGAAGGCGGGCGAAGCGGATGCCGGCGCCATGTTGCGCGAGTTAGAGGTGAATTTCCTCAGCCCCGCCTCGCTTCTGACCCATCTCGGCAACCTGATGGAGGCGCAGCGCCACGGGAGCCTCGCCGTCATCGGTTCGGTCGCCGGCGACCGCGGGCGGGCGAGCAACTATGTCTATGGCAGCGCCAAGGGCGGGCTCCGCGTCTTCACGCAGGGACTGCGCCACCGCCTCGGCCGCGCCGGCGTGGCCGTCACCCTGGTCCAGCCGGGCTTCGTGGACACGCCGATGACCGCCGCCATTCCCAAGAGCGGCCCACTCTGGGCGACGCCGGACCGCGTGGCGGCGGATATCCACCGCGCGATGAAGACCGGCCCCGCGATCCTCTACACACCCTGGTTCTGGCGCTACGTGATGCTCGTCATCCGCCTGCTGCCGGACTTCGTGTTCAAGCGGCTGAAGCTCTGAACCCCATGCCCGATCCTTTCGACAAGATCGTCCTCTTCGGCGCCGCCGGGCTGGTGGGGCAGAACCTGGTCGTGCTGCTCCGCGAGCGCGGCTACCGGCACCTCGTCGCCGTCGACAAGCACCCGGCGAACACCGCCATCCTGCGCCGCCTGCACCCGGAGATGGAGGTGATCGAGGCCGATATGGCCGAGCCCGGCGCCTGGGAGGAGGCCTGCGCGGGCGCCGCCGCGGTCGTGATGCTCCAGGCCCAGATCGGGGGCGAGGTGGAGGAGGAGTTCCGCCGCAACAACATCCTCGCCACGGAACACGCGCTGGCCGCGATGAAGCGGCACCGCGTGCCCTATCTCGTCCATATCAGCTCCTCCGTCGTGAACTCCATGGCACGGGACTGGTACACGGAGACGAAGAAGGCGCAGGAGGCGCTGGTGGCGGAAGCCGGCATTCCGCATGTGGTCCTGCGCCCCACGCTGATGTTCGGCCTGTTCGACCGCAAGCATCTCGGCTGGCTCTCGCGCTTCATGCGCCGCGTGCCGGTCTTTCCCATCCCGGGTTCGGGCCGCTACATGCGCCAGCCGCTCTATGCCCGGGATTTCTGCGGCATCATCGAGAGCTGCCTGCGCCACCGCACCACCGGCGCCTACAACATCACCGGGCGCGAGCGGGTGGACTATGTGGACATCATCCGCGGCATCAAGCGCGTGACGGGCGCGCGGGCGCATATCCTCCATATTCCCTATTCCGCCTTCTGGGCGATGCTGAAGGTCTATGGGCTGGCGCAGCCCAACGCCCCCTTCACCACGAAGCAGCTGAAGGCGTTGGTGACGCCCGACGAGTTCGAGCTGATCCCGTGGTGGGAGATCTTCGGCGTGCCCGCCACCCCTTTCGCGACCGCGCTGGCCGAGACCTATGGTCCTGGCCCCCATGCCGACGTGATCCTGGAATTCTGACACCATGACGGATGTGGCCGTGATCGGCGCGGGCGCGATGGGCCTGGCCGCCGCCTACCACCTGGCCAAGGCTGGGCACCGCGTGGAGGTCTTCGAGGCGGATGACCGCCCGGGCGGCATGGCCGCGCATTTCGACCTGGGCGGCCTCAGAATCGAGCGCTTCTACCACTTCATCTGCAGGTCCGACCGCCCGACCTTCGAGCTGATGGAGGAGCTGGGCCTGGCCGATGCGCTGCGCTGGCGCGACACCAAGATGGGCTACTACTACAATGGCGAGCTTCACCCCTGGGGTGATCCCGTCTCGCTGCTGCGCTTCCCGCATCTCGATCTGGCCTCCAAGGTCCGGTACGGGCTGCACATGTTCACCAGCACGAAGCGCCAGGATTGGCGCGCGCTGGACAGGCTGCATGCCGATGACTGGGTGCGGCGCTGGGGCGGCGAGCAGGCCTGGAAGGTGCTCTGGGAGAAGCTCTTCACGCTGAAGTTCTTCGAGCACGCGCATGACGTCTCCGCCGCCTGGCTCTGGACGCGGCTGAAGCGCGTCGGCACCTCCCGCCGCAACCTGATGCAGGAGCAGCTCGGCTATATCGAGGGTGGCTCCGAGGCGCTGGTGCGGCGGCTGGTCGAGCGCATTACGGCCATGGGCGGGGTCGTCCATCTCGGGAAGAAGGTGGAGCGGATCGAATCCGGGCAGGGTGCCGTGACGGGCGTGACGGTGGACGGCGCCTTCCGCCCCTTCGGCCAGGTCATCAGCACCGTTCCCCTCGTCCTGCTGCCGAAGCTGGTGCCGGGCCTGTCAGCGCCGGTGCGCCGGCAATACGAGGCGCTGGAGAATATCGGCGTGGTGTGCGTGGTGCATAAGCTGCGCCGCGGCGTGACAGGGAACTTCTGGGTCAACACGAACGACCCGCGTATCGAGATCCCGGGTTTCGTGGAGTTCTCCAACCTCCGTCCGCTCGGCGAGGAGAAGGTCGTCTACATCCCGTACTACATGCCGGTCACCCATCCGAAGTTCGGCTGGGACGACCAGGCGCTGATCGACGAATCCTTCGCCTATCTCCGGATGGTGAACCCGGCCCTGACGGAAGCCGACCGCATCACCTCGGCGGTCGGGCGGCTGCGCCACGCCCAGCCCGTCTGCCCGCCCGGCTATCTCGACCGCCTGCCGCCCGTGCAGACGGAGATTCGTGGGCTGCAGGCCGCCGACACCTCCACCTACTACCCCGAGGATCGCGGCATCGCTGAAAGCGTGCGGATCGGGCGGGAGATGGCGGCGCGTGTCGGCTGACAGCCTTCTCGCCCGGCTGCGCGCGAACCGCTTCGCCCGCTTCCTGCTGGTGGGCGGCTTCGCGGCCGGGGTGAACATCGCCAGCCGGTTCCTGTTCAGCATGGCGATGCCCTATGGCTGGGCGGTGCTCGCGGCCTATCTCTGCGGCATGGTCACCGCCTGGGCGCTCTCCCGCGCCTTTGTCTTCGAGGCATCCGGCGCGGGCTGGGGGCGGGAGCTGCTGCGCTTCGGCCTCGTCAACCTCGTGGCCGCGGCCCAGGTCTGGATCACGGCGGTGGGGCTGAAGGACCATGTCTTTCCCGCCCTCGGCTTCACCTGGCATCCCGAGGCGGTGGCCCATGTGATCGGCGTGGCGCTGCCGGTCTTCACGAGTTACCTCGGTCACAAGCATTTTAGCTTCGCGGCCCGCCGCGCCTGAGATCAGCCCGCGCTCGCCAGGGTGTGCCGGAGCGGCCGATGCCGCTATAGGGAACGGTCCCAGGGGCAGAGCCCAGGATGCGGATATTGGGCAGGGAGTGATCGGCGCGAATGGCGAACGGACTGGATGAGCTCGACCTCGGCGCCGAGCTGGCCTGGGATCCGGTGCGGATCGTGCAGCCCGGCCCCTGGACGGGGCATATCCCCTTCGCCTTCTGGGTGGTGAAGGCGCTGCGCCCCACCAGCCTTGTGGAACTGGGCACGCATTCCGGCAACTCCTATTTCGCCTTCTGCCAGGCGCTGGATGCCTTCTGCCCCGGCGCCCGCGCCTATGCCGTGGACACCTGGCAGGGCGACGAGCATGCGGGCCGCTACGGGGAGGACGTCTATGCCGATGTCGCCCGCTTCAACGCCTCCCACTACGCCCAGTTCTCCACCCTGCTGCGCACCACCTTCGACGATGCACGCAGCTACTTCCCCGATGGTGCCGCCGGCGCCGGGATAGACCTGCTGCATATCGACGGCCTCCACAGCCACGAGGCCGTCCGGCACGACTTCGAGACCTGGCACTCCGCGCTCTCCTCCCGAGGCGTCGTGCTCTTCCACGACGTCAACGTGCGCGAGCGCGGCTTCGGCGTCTGGCGGCTGTGGGAGGAGCTGCGGGTTCAGTATCCCTCCTTCGCCTTCGACCATTCGAACGGGCTGGGCGTGCTCGGCGTGGGGCCGGACCAGGCGCCGGCCATGCGGGCCCTCTTCTCCCTCGGTGCCGACGTCGCCGCGGCCTTCCGCCGCCGCATCGCATCGCGCGGGGAGGCCTTCCAGCGCCAGGCGGAGATCCTGGCCGTGCGGGAGCAGGTGGCCGCGAAGGATGCCGGCTTGGCCGAGAAGGAGGCGCATATCGCCGACCTGACGGCGCAGCTGCACTCCGCCGCGGGCGCCACCGAGGCCGTGCGCGCGGAGCTCGCCTGGAAGGGGGACCTCCTCGCCGCCCAGCGGGAGCTGGTGGCGGCGAAGGATGCGATGATCGCCGCCCTCGGCAACACCGCCGCCGCCCGCGCGGCCGCGCTGGAGACGCGCGACCACATCATCCTCTCCCGCGACAACCTCGCCATCCGCCTCACCGCCGACCTGCGGAACCAGCGGCACGAGTACGAAACGCGCCTGCACCAGCTGCAGCGCGAGCGCGAAGCGATCCTGCTGGAGGCGCAGAACCGGGTCGCCCAGGCCCAGGCAGCCGTGGAGGCGACCACGGCGCGCTACGTCAACTCCACCTCCTGGCGTGTCACGCGGCCGCTGCGCGTGGCGGTGCGTCTGCTGAAGGAGCGGCGGCTCGCGCCGCCGCCCGCCGCGCCTGCCCTGCTGTCCCCTGTGCCGCCCCCCGCGCCCGCGCCGGCCGAGGCGCAGCCCGCCGGGCCGGAGACACCCTCCGCTCCCCCGGTCAAGGCGGCCATGCGCACGCTGCTCTCGGCCCGGCTGGAAGCGTTCCTCGCCAGCACGGCCGATCTGCGCCTGCCGAGGGCGGAGCGGCCCGAGGTCAGCATCATCCTCGTGCTCTACAACCAGGCCGAGCTGACCTTCGGCTGCCTGGCCTCCATCGCCGAGACCCTGTCCGGCACCGATGGGCCGGGGGTGGAGGTGGTGATCCTCGACAACGGCTCCAGCGACCGCACCGGCGAGCTGCTGGACCGGATCGAGGGCGCCACCATTATCCGCAGCGAAACCAACCTGCACTTCCTCAAGGGCGTGAACCGTGCGGTGAAGTCGGCCACCGGCCGCACGCTCCTGCTGCTGAACAACGACGCGCAGCTCCTCCCCGGCGCGGTCGCCTCCGCCCTGCGCACGCTGGATTCGGCCCGGGATATCGGCGCGGTCGGTGGCCGCATCATCCTCCCCGACGGCACCTTGCAGGAGGCGGGCTCTATCCTCTGGCGCAACGGCGCCGCCTCCGGCTATGGCCGCGGCCAGGACCCGAACGCACCCGACTTCATGTTCCAGCGTGACGTGGACTACTGCTCCGGTGCCTTCCTCCTCACCCCCATGTCGGTGTGGCAGGAGATGGGTGGCTTCGACGAGCGCTACGCCCCCGCCTATTACGAGGAGACGGATTACTGCCTCCGTCTGTGGGAAAGCGGGCGCCGCGTGGTCTTCGACCCGGATGCGGCCATCATCCATTATGAGTTCGGCAGCTCCTCCTCCTCCGGCGAGGCGCTGGCGCTGCAGGCCACCAACCACCGCATCTTCACCCAACGCCACCGCGAGTGGCTGGACGGCCAGTTCCCACTGGACCCGATGAATGTCGTCGCCGCCCGCAGCGCGCGCTCCGACAGGCCCCGCGTGCTGGTCATCGATGACCGCGTGCCCAAGCCGGAGCTGGGCACGGGCTATCCCCGCGCGAACCGCCTGCTGCATGAGCTGGTCGAGGCCGGGGCCGAGGTCGCGCTGTTCCCGATCCACCGTCACGCCGAGACTTGGCACGGTGTCCGTCGCGCGCTGGACAAGCGCATCGAGGTGCTGATCGCGGCCGATCACACGCAGCTGCGTGCCTATCTCGATGCGCGCCGCGGGCATTTCGACGCGATCATCGTCTGCCGGCCGCCCAACATGGCCCTGTTCGAGCAGGCGGTGGGCGCCGATCGCGACGTGATCGGGGAGGCACGGGTCATCTACGACGCCGAGGCCCTCTTCGTGACCCGCGACATCCAGCGCCGCGAAGCCAAGGGCGACCCGCCCTCGGAGCTGGAGCGGCACCGGATGGTGGCCTCCGAGATCGCGCTCACGCGGCTGGCCGATGCGGTGCTCTCCGTCTCCCCGGCGGAGCAGGACACGCTCGAAACCTATGGGGCGAAGAACGTCCAGATCCTCGCACACGCGCTGGAGGACGCGCCGCTTGCTACCGGCCATGCGGAGCGGGACCGGATCGTCTTCCTCGGCGCCATCCAGGCGGAGGACGCGCCCAATGCGGATGCCGTGCGCTGGTTCGCGAACGACATCCTGCCCGGCCTGCGCCGCCAGATCGGCCAGGAGACGCGGCTCTCCGTCATCGGGATGAACAAGGCGAAGTCCGTCGAGGCGCTAGGCGGCACGGCGCTCGAGCTGCGCGGCATGGTCGACGACCTGCGCGAGGGCCTGGCGGATGCGCGGGTGATGGTGGTGCCCAGCCGCTTCGGTGCCGGCATCCCGCACAAGGTTCATCAGGCCGCGGCGCTCGGCATCCCCATGGTGGTCACGAGCCTGATCGCCGGTCAGCTCGGCTGGAAGGATGGCCAGGAGGTGCTGGTCGCCGATGACGCCGCGGCCTTCGCCGCCGCCTGCGCCCGCCTCTATTCCGACCGCGACCTGTGGGAAGCCGTGCGCCGGACGGCGCTGGAGACGGTCCGGCGCGAAACCGCGCCCGAGGCCTTCACGGCGCGCGTGCGCCAGCTCGTGAAGGCGGTCCCCATCACCCGCCGCCGGCCCGATCCCTCGGAGGATGCGCCCGTCCGCCCTGCGCCGCAGGAGCCCCGGCCGGAGGATGAGCCGAATACGAGCCGTCCGCTGGAATCGGACTTCAGCCTGGCCCTGCCCTTCGATTTCCCGCCCATGGCCGCGCCGGCGCCGCGGGTGGCGGTGATCTGCCATCTCTTCCACCCCGAGATCGGGGCGGAGGTGCGCGCCTATCTGCGCCATCTCCCCGTCCCCGCGAATCTCTTCCTCTCCACGGACACGGAGGAGAAGGCGGCGGCAATCCGCGCGACCTTCTCGGGCTGGCAGAATGGTTCGGTCACGGTCCGCATCACCCCGAACCGTGGGCGGGACATCGCGCCGAAGCTCATCGGCTTCGCGGATGCCCATGCGGATCACGACCTGGTCCTTCACCTGCATTCCAAGCGCTCGGACCATGCGGACTTCCTCGCGCCCTGGCGCAGCTTCCTCTACGAGAACCTGATGGGCTCGCCCGCGGTGGTCTCCAGCATCCTGGATGCCTTCGCCCGCCTGCCGCAGCTCGGGATGGTCGCGCCGCAGCACTATGAATCGATCCGGCGCTGGATCGGCTGGAACGGCAATTTCGATGTCGCCCGTGGCCTGGCTTCCCGCATGGGCCTGTCGCTGTCACCCGTGCGTGCGCTCGACTTCCCGTCCGGTTCCATGTTCTGGGCCAGGCCGGCGGCGTTGAAGCCGCTGCTGGAGCTGAACCTCTCCTTCGAGGACTTCCCGGAGGAGGGCGCGCAGCTCGACCACACGCCGGCCCATGCCATCGAGCGGCTCTATTTCCTGGCCTGCGAGCGCAGCGGCCATTCCTGGCTGAAGGTGGCGCAGCCCGCGCTCTACGCGGAGACCAGCACCATCGTCACGGCCCGTAGCCCCGCCGATCTCGGCCGCTTCCTCGGCGAGCATGGCGTGGCGCTGAGCGGCCCGGTGATGCTGCCGGTCCGGAAGGAGCCCGCGCCCCTGGTGACGCGCGTCCCGCCGGGCTTGGCGCAGCGCCTTAAGCAGCGTGGCTTCTGACCTTGCTGGGGTTGTTCCGCAGGGGGCGTGCCGAGGCCGGACGGGGTGCGGGGGAGGGGCGCGTCTCCGTCGTCGTCCCGCTCTATAATCACGCCACCTATATCGGCCCGGCCATCGAGAGCGTTCTGTCCCAGGGCGCCGTGCTGCGCGAGATCATCGTCATCGACGACGGATCCCGCGACGATTCCGCTGCGGTGATGCGGCGCCTGGCGCAGCGTGACACGCGCATCCGCTTCCGCGCGCAGGAGAACCAGGGCGCGCATGCCACCATCAATGCCGGCATGGCCGAGTGCTCCGGCGAGTTCATCGCCATCCTGAACTCCGACGATATCTACCTGCCGGGCCGGTTGGATGCGCTGGCGCTGCGCCTGGATGCCGAGCCCGAAGCCGCGCTGGTCGCGTCCGGCATCGCCTTCATGGACGGCGAGGGGCGGGAGATCAGCAACGACTGGTATGCCGAGGTGCTGGCCTTTTACCGCGCCACGCCGGACATGGCCACGGCGCTGGTGAACGGCAACTTCCTCATGACCACCTCAAACTTCCTGTTCCGGCGCGACCTTGTCTCGCGCATCGGCGCCTTCGCGGCGCTGCGCTACACGCATGACCTGGACTTCGCGCTCCGCGCCCTCGCGCTGGGGCACCGCATCGCGCTGCTAGACGCGCCGCTGCTGCGCTACCGTATCCATGGCAGCAACACGATCTCCGAGGATCATCGCAAGGTGCGGGCCGAATGGGCGGCCTCCGCCGCGGCCTATCTCACGCTTCTCTGGGATCGTCCCGATGCGCCGGAGCCTGATTGGGGCCGCGCGGGTCCCATGAGTGAGGTGCTGGGGCGGCATGACCTCGCGCGCGCCGTGCTGCCCTGCATGGCCTATCTCCGACGCCATGGAAACGGACGCCTCGATCTGGCCCCACTCTTGTCGGACGAAGCCTTCAGGGCGCAGCTGCTGGGGTGGGTGTGATGCGGATTCTCGTCCTGAGCAATCTCTACCCGCCCAATGTCGTCGGCGGCTATGAGCGCCTCTGCCACGAGGTGTCCAGCGAGCTGGTGGCGCGTGGCCACGAGGTGACGGTCCTCACCAGCACCTTTGGCGCGGAGCGGGCCGAATACCCCGGCCAGCGCGTGATCCGGGAGCTGGAGCTCCTCACGGGTTCCGACATCTACACCCCCTTCTCCGGCGGAGAGGATGAGCGTGCGGCGATCAACGCGCGCAACCTGGCCGCGCTGCGCCGGGTGCTGGACGAGGTCCGGCCGGACATCGTCTTCGCTTGGAACCTCTTCTTCCTCGATTCCTCGATCCTGACGGAGCTGGAGGCCAGCCCCTACCGGACCGTCGTCATGCTGACGGACAACTGGCTGCTCGTGATGCGTAATCCGGCCTTCGTCAGCGGCTTTTTCCGCGACATGGTCCATGGCGCGGGAAGCTTCGTGCCACCGCCTCAGCCCGCCTCCTGGCGTGCGGCGGCCGGGCGCGCGAAGCGCGCCTTGCAGCGGCTGGCCGGCATCACGCCGCCGCGCAAGCTAGAGGCCATCTTCGGCTCCCGCTTCATGCGGGATTTCTATGCGGCGGGCGGGACGGTGTTCCGCACGCATCGCGTGATCCACAACGGCGTGAAGCAGGCGCCGCGCGGGGCGGCGCCCGTACCGGACCGGACGCGGCTGGTTCAGCCCGGCTCACTCCGCCTTCTCTTCGCGGGCCGCCTCGTGGACCTGAAGGGCGCGCATACGGCGGTCGAGGCCCTGTCCCTGCTCGATCCCCGGGCACTCGGCGTCAGCCGCATCACCCTGACCGTGATCGGCGACGAGCAGGACAAGGCCTATATGCAGCGCTTCGCCGCCGCTGTTGAGAGCAGTGGGCGAGCCGCGGATATCGTGCTCCGCCCCGTGGTGACGGAGGCCGAGCTGCCCGCGCTGTTCGACTCGCATGACCTGTACATCTTCCCCTCCCTATACGAGCCCTTCTCCCTCACGCTGATCCACGCCCTGGCCTGTGGGATCCCGACCATCGCCTCCGATGTGGGCGGCAACCCCGAGATCGTCCGGGACGGCGAGTCGGGGCTGCTCTTCCGGCGTGGCGACGCGCCGGACTTGGCCCGTGCCGTCGCGCGCCTCGCGCAGGACCCGGCCCTGCGCGCCCGTCTGGCCGAGGAAGGCGAGGCCACGGGCCGCCGCTTCACCTTCGAACGGATGGTGGGCGAGATGGAACGGTTCCTGCAGGACGCAGGTTAGGAATGGAGCAGGATCTTGTCGGGCGCCTGGCCGGCACCGAATGCCTGGTGCTCGGGGCGGGCGGCTTCATCGGCGCCCATCTTTGCCGGGCCCTCGCCCGGGCCGGTGCGGTGGTGCACGGCTTCGGCCGCGCGCCGGCCCACCCCGAAGCGCTTCCCTCGATGGCCTGGACGCATGCCGAGTTCCAGGACCGTGCAGCGCTGGCCGAGGCTCTCGGGGGGAAGGACGTCGTTTTCCATCTGCTCGGCGGCAGCATTCCGGCCCTGGCGGAGCGTGACCCGGCCGAGGATCTGCGCGGCAATGCCGCGGCCTCCGTCGAACTCCTGGAGCTGTGCCGGGCCGCCGGGGTGAAGCGGATGGTCTTCATTTCCTCCGGCGGCACTGTCTACGGCATGCCGCGGCGCCTTCCGATTCCGGAGGATCACCCGACCGACCCGATTTCCGCCTATGGCATCCATAAGCTGCTGGTCGAGAAGCATCTGGGGCTGCAGGCGCATCGGAACGGCCTTCAGGCGGTGGTCCTGCGGGCCGCCAATCCCTACGGGCCCTACCAGAATCCGCATCGCGGCCAGGGCGTGATCGCCGCCCTGATGGCAAGGCGCCTTTCGGGGCAGCCGGTCGAGATCTGGGGCGACGGGCGTGTCGTGAGGGATTTCCTGCATGTGGAAGACATGGTGGACGCGATGCTGCGCGCGGCATTCTATCCCGGACCGCACCGGGTGATGAATCTGGGCTCCGGCATTGGCCGGTCCATTCTCGAGGTCGTGGCGGCGGTGGATCAGGTCCTGGGTCTGGAGGGCGCCGATCTCGTCTTCCGGCCGGGGCGGGCCGTGGACGTGCCGGTGAATGTCCTGGACATTTCGCTGATCCGCCGTGAACTGGGCTGGGCGCCCAGCACGGGCTGGCTGGAAGGCCTGCGGGGCACCGCGGACTGGCTCCGTCAGAGCGGCGTGCTGGGCGTAGGGCATCAGGATGAGCGGGCGCGCGCCCTGCGGGGCTGCGCATGAGCCGCAGGCCGATCCTCCTCTCCACCGAGCCTGTCCACGCGCAGGCTCGGAACGGCTGGGCGCAGATCAAGCTCGATCTGGCCGGCGAGGAGTCGTCCGCGATCCTCTTCGCCACGCTCCATGATGGGGCGGGGCATTCCCTTTCGGGCAATCTCTACCTGCACGAAGCCACGAAGAGTGGCAGCGCGGGAGGGAGGCGGCAGAAGCTCGTCTGCTTCATCCCAGGCGCTGCGACGGAGCTGCGCCTCCACGCCGTCGGACACGCCGCATCGGCCCTGGGCAAGCCGCGGCTGAGCGTGCGGCGTCTCACCCGGGCACTCGCCTCCGCCAAGCTGCTGCTCAAGGCCCCTCGCGGCACCCTGTCAGGCCTCCTGCGCCACGCCTCGCTCCGGCCTGGGCTGCTTCGCCGGCAGATCCGGCAGATGCTGGCCACCACCGCCTATGAGGCTCGCATCCCCCGGCAGGATTATGCCACCTGGATCACCCTGTTCGACCAATGGGACGGCGAAACCTTCCCGTCCAGCACGGCACAGCCCTCGATCGCCTATCTCGTCCTGGCCGGGGATCCTTCCTCCGAAGCCCTCGCCGCCACGCTGCGCAGCCTGGCTACGCAGCGTGGCGGCGCGGCCCACAGGGTAGCCGATCCGGCCTCCGATCGCGTCTTCGCGGAGGCGATGGAAGGTCTCGACACGGATTATGTCGGCATCCTCTCGGCCGGTGAGGTGCTGCCTTCGCATGCCACCCTGTTGGCGGCTGACCAACTGCACCGGCTCGGCGAGCCGGATCTCGCCATCGCGGATGACGATGAGATCTCGCCCGGCGGAGAGCGGCACTCACCGCACTTCAAGCCCATGCCGAACCATGCGCTGATGCTGTCCGGCACGCTCGCGCGCGGCCTCTGGCTGGTGCGCCGGTCCACCTTCCTCCGCTATGCCGCGGCGGGTGCCGGATCGGCCGAGGAGCTGCGCACCCTCCTGTGGCTGGCCCGCTACGAGGCCAAGCCGGACCCTTTCAGCCAGCGCATTCCCTTCGTCCTGTCGCACCGGCGGCCGGACACCGAGACGGCATCGCCTGAGGGGCTCTCCCGCCTGGTGGAGCAGCACCTCGCCAAGGGCGGCCCCGCCATCACGCCTGATCCGACCTGGCCGATCACCTTCAACCTGCGGGATCGCCGTGCGGAGGAGCGGATCACCGTCGTCATCCCCTCCACCCTTCGCCAGCCCCATTCCCTGAGCTGCGTCCGCGCCGTGTTGGAAGGAACTGACCATCCAGGCCTCGACCTGCATGTCGTGGTCATGCAGCCCTCCGAGCTGGATGCGAGGCAACGCGGCGCGGCTGAGGAGCTGCGGCGATACCCGAACGCGCATGTCACCTGGCTCGAGGCGGCGCGGTTCAACTTCTCGGCGGCGAACAACCACATCGCGGCCCGGACCAGCAGCGACCACATCCTGCTTCTGAACGACGATGTCTCGCCCATCCGCGCGGACTGGCTTCGCTGGATGGCCGCCTTCCTGCGCGACCCGCAGGTGGGCGCGGCGGGTGCGAGGCTTCTTTACCCCGATGGCCGGGTGCAGCATGGCGGGGTGATCATGGGGCTGGCTGGCCTGTGCGATCACGCCCATCGCTACCTCCCCGGCTCGGATCCGGGCTACATGCACCGCGCCGTTCTCGCCCAGCAGCTTTCGGCCGTCACCGCGGCCTGCATGCTGGTCCGCCGCAGCCTGTACGAGCAGGTGGGCGGATTGGACGAGAGCTATCCCAGCGCCTTCAACGATGTCGATTTCGCGCTCCGCATCGGCGAGACCGGGCACAGCATCGTCTACGTGCCGCAGGCGGAGCTCCACCATCACGAGCTTCAGACCTATGGCTCGCATTACGCGGGCGATCGCCAGCCCTTCCAGGAGGAGGAGATCCGGCGCATGCGCCGGCGCTGGTCCGAGGTCTGCGCGGCGGATCCGTTTCACAACCCGAATCTCGGCCTCACCAACGGCTTCGAATGGCGCCTCGCCTTCCCGCCCCGTGTCGGCGCCGAATACGGGTAGCCCTCGGCTTCAGGGGCGGAAGCTATACCCCGGGCCTATAGTTCGGGCCGAAAAAGCGATGTGACGCCCGGCCCGCCCCGCGCCTAGCCTCCTCCCCGCCCGACGAAGAGCGGGCTGGAGGACGCCGGAATGCAGGGGGCCTTGCCGATGCGGGAGTTGGGTCGGCCGGGCCTGGCTGGCCCGGTGGCGACCGGCCGAGCGCGCCTTCCGCGCCGGGCGGCGCTCGCGGGCCTGCTCCTCGCCCCCTGTGCCGCCCCTCGCATCGCCCGCGCCCAGTCCCCCTGGCCCGACCGCCCGGTGCGGATCGTGGTGCCCTTCACCCCCGGCGGCTCCACCGACATCATCGCCCGCGCCCTCGCCGCCGAGCTGCAGGAGGCGCTGGGCCAGCCCTTCGTGGTGGAGAACCGCGGCGGCGCCGGCGGTACCATCGGCACCGAGCTCGTCGCCCATGCGCCGCCCGATGGCTACACCCTGCTGATGGGGCATATCGGCACGCTGGCGGTGAACCCGTCCCTCTACCGCAACCTCAGCTACGACACGGTCGGCTCCTTCGCCCCCATCACCCTCGCGGCCATCGTGCCCAATGTGATGGTGGTGAACCCCCGCAAGAACGATGTGCGGGGCATCGCGGAGCTCGTCGCGCTCGCCCGCCGGCGCCCCGGGGGACTCACCTATGGCTCGGGCGGAAACGGATCGGCCGCCCATATCGCCATGGCGGCCTTCACCCTCGCCACGGGCACGCGGATGGAGCACGTCCCGTATCGCGGCACCGGGCCGATGATGAACGACCTGATCGGCGGCACCATCGACCTCACCTTCACCGGCGGCCCGCCGGTCCTGCCGCCGGTGCGCGCGGGCCTGCTCCGCGCCCTCGCGGTCTCCTCCGCCCGCCGCCTCGCCGGCGCGCCGGAGATCCCGACCGTTGCCGAGCAGGGCTATCCCGGCTTCGAGGCCAACCAGTGGTACGGCCTCGTCGCCCCCGCCGCCACGCCGCGCCCGGTCATCGACCGCCTGAACGCCGAATGCACCCGCATCCTGCGCGGCGAGAAGCTGCGCCCGCGGCTGGAAGGGGAGGGGGCCGAGGCCGCCCCGGGCACGCCCGAGGCCTTCCGCGACTTCATCCAGGCCGAGCGCACCCGCTGGGCCGAGGTCGTGCGACAGGCCGAGATGCGGCCGGACTAGGGAGGAACGGAAGCACGCGCGGCGGCGGGGGAGTTCACTCTCCGCCCTTCTTCACCTTGACCGGCGAGAGAACCCGACGCATCCCCGAGGGCCAGGATCTGGAGAGCCCCATGCGCGCCGTCTTCGTGGATGCCAACCCCACCCTCGCCGCCGTGGCCGAGCGCCTCCGCCGCGCCAGCGACATCCCCCTCCAGAACAACGTCCAGCCCGACATCACCTCGGAGGCGCTGCCCGCCCTGCTGGGCGATGCCGAGATCGCCATCATCGACCACACCCACCTGCCCGTTTCCGTCGCCCGGCAGTGCAAGGGGCTCAAGCACGTCGTCTTCCTCGGCACCGGCGCCCGCAGCTACATGAACCCGGAGGAGCTGGAGGCCGAGTGCGGCATCCAGGTCCATATCATCAAGGGCTATGGCGACACGGCGGTGGCCGAGATGGCCTTCGCCCTGATGTGGGCCGCCGCCAAGGGCCTCGCCTACATGGACCGCGGCATCCGGGCCGGGAAGTGGCTCCGCACCGACGGCGTGGAGCTCACCCGCAAGACCGTGGGCCTCATCGGCTTCGGCGGAATCGGCGCGGAGATGGCGCGCCTCTGCAACGGCGCCGGCATGCGCGTGCTCGCCTGGAACCGCACCGCGCGCGAGGCGCCCGGCGTGACCTTCGTCGATCTCGACACGCTTCTGGCCGAGAGCCATGTGGTCTCCCTGCACCTGCTGCTGAACGACGAGACGCGCGGCTTCCTCTCCGCCGAGCGCATCGCGAAGATGCGCCCCGGCACCATCTTCGTGAACACCGCCCGCGGCGCCATCACCGACGAGGCAGCACTGGCCAAGGCGGCCGAGAGCGGCGCGATCGGCCATATCGCCCTCGATGTCTATGCCGAGGAGCCGCTGCCGGCCGGCCACTTCCTCTCGAAGGTGGAGAACGCGACCCTGGCCGCCCATTCCGCCTTCCGCACGCCGGAAGCCAGCGACAACCTGATCGAAGCCGCGCTGGAGCACTGCCGCCGCATCGCCCGCGGGGGCTGAACGCCATGGGCAGGCACGTCGCCGTCATCGGCGCCGGAATCGAGGGCGCGGCCAGCGCGGTGGAGCTCCTCCGCGCCGGCCATCGGGTGACGATCATCGAGCCGGCCGAGCCCGGCGGCCAGCAGGCGGCCAGCTTCGGCAATGCCGGCTGGCTCTCCTCCCATTCCGTGCTGCCGCCCAGCGCGCCCGGGCTGTGGAAGAAGGTGCCGGGCTTCCTGCGCGACCCGCTCGGCCCGCTGGCGGTGCGCTGGCAGTACTTCCCCAAGGTCCTGCCCTGGCTCCTGCGCTACCTCGCGGCCGGCAGCACGGAGGCGAAGCTCCTTCGCATCGCCCAATCCCTCCGCCCGCTGCTGAAGGACAGCCCGGTCCTCCACGCCGCCCTGGCGAAGGAGGCGGGCGTGCCCGAGCTGATCGAGCACAAGGGCCTGATGAACGCCTGGCATTCCCGCGCGGGCTTCGAGGCCGAGGCGATGGGCTGGCGCATCCGCCGCCAGGTCGGCATCACCTGGACCGAGCTGGAGGGCGAGGCGCTGCGCGCCGCCGAACCCGATCTCGACCCCGCCTACACCTTCGCCGTGCTGACCGAGGAGGCCGGGCGCTGCCTCTCCCCCGGCCGCTACGTCGCGGCCCTCGTCGCCCATGCCCAGCGGAACGGCGCCGAACTCCGCAAGGCGGCCGCGACCGGCTTCCGGCTGGAAGGCCGCGCGCTGAAGGGCATCACCCTCTCCGACGGCACCACGCAGGAATGCGACGGGGCCGTGATCTGCTGCGGCGCCCGCTCCGCCCCGCTCGCGGCCCAGCTGGGCGACCGCGTGCCGCTGGAAACCGAGCGCGGCTACCATGTCATGCTCCACGGGGTGAATGCTGGCCCGCGCCACTCCATCGGCCTTGGCCCGGCCAAGATGGTGGTGAACCCGATGGCGGATGGGCTGCGCGCCGCCGGGCAGGTTGAGATCGCGGGGCTGGAGGGCGCGCCCAACTGGAAGCGCGCCGAGATCCTGCGCGACCATCTGCTGAAATCCTTCCCCGCCCTGCCCAACCCCTATCCGGCGGACCGCGTCACTACCTGGTTGGGCCATCGCCCCAGCACGCCGGACGGCATGCCCGTCCTCGCCCCGGCCTCGGGCTGCCCGGATGTGGTCCATGCCTTCGGCCACGGCCATGTCGGCCTCGTGGCCGGGCCGCGCACGGGCCGCATCGTCGCGCAGCTCCTCTCCGGCCAGCCGCCGGAGATCGACATCGCCCCGTTCTCCCCCCACCGCTTCCGCTGAGGCCGCGATGACCGCCATCCCCGCCCATGCCCCCACGCAGCGTCGCGGCATCGCCCGCGGCGGCAAGGCCCTTTACGGCGCGCCGCTGGGCATCCTGATGCTGGAGGCCCGCTTTCCCCGCATCCATGGCGACATGGGCAATGGCGGCACCTGGCCCTTCCCGGTGCTCTACCGCGTCGTCCGCGGCGCGAGCCCGGAGAAGGTGGTGCTGAACGGCGCGAAGGGCCTGCTCGACACCTTCCTCGAAGCCGCCGCCGACCTCGTCTCCCTCGGCGCCGAGGCCATCACCACCAATTGCGGCTTCCTCTCCCTCTTCCAGAAGGAGCTGGCCGCGCATGTCGGCGTGCCCGTCGCCACCAGCTCCATGATGCAGGTGCCCTGGGTGCAGGCCATGCTGCCGCCCGGCCAGCGCGTCGGCCTCGTCACCGTCTCCGCCGCCACCATGACGCCGCAGCATCTGGAGGCCGTGGGCGTCCCGCTCGACATCCCCATCGAGGGCACGGAAAACGGCCGCGAGTTCTTCCGCGTGCTCATCAGGGCCGAGAAGGACGACATGGACATCGACCTGGCCGAGCAGGATGTGGTGGAGGCCGCCCAGCGCCTCGTCGCGCGCCATCCGGAGGTGGGCGCCATCGTGCTCGAATGCACGAACATGCCGCCCTATGCCGCCGCCGTGCAGCGCGCCACCGGGCGCCCCGTCTTCGACATCTACTCGATGATCACCTATTTCCACGCCGGCCTCCGCCCGCGCGACTTCGCCATCGCCTGACATCCGCCAAGGCCGCGCGGAACCCGCCCCGTTCAGTGCAACAGGCCGCCCGGCCGCGGGCGCGGCCAGGCCCGCAGCTGCGCTTCCATTTCGGTCTGGGCGAGCACGGGCGGCTTTTCCCCGCCCCAGCGCTGCGCCTCCCCGACCGCCGGCAGCACGGGGCGGATGAGGGCCGACAGCGTCGCGCGCCCATCGCGGTCCCGCAGCATGGACACGTAGTTCTGCACCCAGATGACGGTGCCGTCGGAACGGATGTAGCGCTTCACGATCGTGAACGGCTCGTCCTGGGCGCGCAGCTTCTCCAGCTTGTTGTTGTTCCCGGGCCAGTCATCGGGATGCGTGATGTCATGGACGCCGCGCTCCACCAGCGCCTTCGTGTCATAGCCGAGCAACTCGCAGAGCACCCGGTTCACCTGCGTGAACCGACCATCCTCATCGGCCAGGGCCTGTCCAAATGGCTGGCTGAGCATGGCTTTCGTTCCGTATCGCGCAACAGCCGATCCGCTGCGTTTCCCTGGAACGGTGTGAACGCGCGACGCGCCGTCAAGTCACCGGAGGAACCCCGGGCCGGCTGCCCGGTTATTCCCCCGCGCCATGGCGTTCCGGCCACATAGCAGGAGAGTAGTCGCATGCCCCGGATTCAAGGTGCGGTCGTCGTCATCGCGGGCGCCTCCAGCGGCATCGGCCGGGCGACCGCCCAGCACCTGGCGCGGGGCGGCGCCCATCTCGTCCTCGCCTCCCGCCGTGCCGACACGCTCGAAACCGTCCGCGAGGAATGCGAGCGCCTGGGCGCCGAGGCCACCGCCGTCCCGACGGACGTGACCGACGCCGAGGCCGTGAAATCCCTCGCCGAGGCGGCCCGCGCGCGCTTCGGCCGCATCGACGTCTGGATCAACAATGCCGGCGTCGGCGCCGTGGGCGTGTTCGACGAGGTGCCGATCGAATCCCATGCCCAGACGATCCGCACCAACCTGCTGGGCCAGGTGAACGGCGCGCATGCCGTGCTGCCCATCTTCAAGCGCCAGCGGCATGGGGTGCTGATCAACACCCTCTCCGTCGGCTCCTGGGTGCCGACGCCCTTCGCCGCCTCCTATGCGGCCTCCAAGGCCGGGTTGCGGGGCTTCACCGAATCCCTCCGCGCGGAACTGCAGGACTGGCCGGGCATTCAGGTCTGCGACGTCTATCCGGCCCTGGTGGACACGCCGGGCGTGCGCCACGCGGCCAACCACAGCGGCCACCGGATCGGCGTCGCCGGCCCGATCTCCTCCCCCTTCGAGGTGGCGGAAACCATCGCCTCCCTCATCCGGCATCCCCGCCCGGCGGCGGCCGTTGGCTGGTCCGCCCAGGCGATGCGCCTGCTGGCCACCCTCGCCCCCGCCCCGGTACGCTGGGCGGCGGGCAAGGCGATGCGCAAGGGCCTCTCCAGCGCGCCGAGCACCGCGGCGAGCGACGGCAACCTCTTCACGGCGCCCGCGGATCATGGCGTCTATGGCGGCTTCCGGAAGGAGGCGGCCATCCGGATTCCCGCCAAGGCCTGGCTGGCCGCCGCGGGAATCATCGGCTTCTGGCTCGCCCGCAGACGCTGAAAGGAAAGCCGCGTTGGAGATCGACATCCCCGAGGTCCGCGCCGAGGTCGAGGCCGCCTTCGCCCGCTACGAACAGGCGCTGGTGACCAACGACGTCCCGGTGCTGGAGGAGCTGTTCCGGGACGCGCCGCAAACCATCCGCTACGGCGCCACCGAGAACCTCTACGGCATGGACGACATCCGCGCCTTCCGCCGCGCCCGCCCCTCGGTGGGGCTGATGCGCAGCACCGAACGCACGGTCATCACCACCTTCGGCCGGGACTTCGCCGTGGCGAACACCCTGTTCCGGCGAGAGAACGCGCCGGGGAAGGTGGGGCGCCAGAGCCAGAGCTGGGTGCGCTTCCCCGAGGGCTGGCGCGTCGTCGCGGCGCATGTGAGCGTGGTGCCCGAGGAGTGATCCGCGGCGGCGGGGCGGTCTGAGGAGGGCTCCGCCCTCCACCCGCCAAGGGCCTGAGGCCCTTGGAACCCCGTCTGACTGCCGTGGATACGGTGATCGAAGGGGTCGCTGGTTGCAGGGTGCTGATCCGGCCTTTGCAGTCGCCTCGGGTCACTGACCCGAGGCGCACCGTCAGCCGAATGATTCCATCTCGAAGAAAAAGATGATGGGTCGAAGGCACTGCCTTCGACGGGTCCGGGGAGAGGAAGAATTCCTTCTTCCTCTCCCCGGGACAGACCGACAGATCAGAACCAGGTTCGCACCGCACCCAAAAAGCTTCAGCCAGCCACGATCTTCTGCCGTTGCACGCCCAGCCCTTCGATGCCCAGCCGCATCACCTGGCCCGGCTTGAGGTAGACCGGCGGCTTCATGCCCATGCCCACGCCGGGCGGCGTGCCGGTGGTGATGATGTCGCCGGGGTGCAGGGTGATGAAGTGGCTGACATAGGAGACGATCGTGCGCACGTCGAAGATCATCGTGCGCGTCGATCCGTCCTGCATGCGCCGGCCATCCACCTCCAGCCACATGGCCAGGTCCTGCGGGTCCGGAACCTCGTCCGAGGTGACGAGCCAGGGGCCGACCGGGCCGAAGCCGTCCGCGCTCTTGCCCTTATCCCACAGCCCGCCGCGTTCCATCTGCCACTCGCGCTCGGACACGTCGTTGCAGACCGCGTAGCCCGCCACATGCTCCAGCGCCGCCTCCGGCGAGACGCGCTTGGCGCGCGTGCCGATGACGATGGCGAGCTCCACCTCCCAGTCCGTCTTCCGGCTGTCCGGCGGGATGGCGATGTCGTCCTCCGCCCCGGCCAGGGCGTTGAGGGACTTGAGGAACACGATCGGCTCCTTCGGCACCGCCGCGCCGCTCTCGGCCGCGTGGTCGGCGTAGTTCAGCCCGATGGCGATGAAGTTCCGCGTGCCCGCCACGGGCGGCCCCAGCCGCGTGGTGGCGGAGACCATCGGAAGCCCGTCCGGGTCCAGCGCGGCCAGCTTCGCGATCCCGGCGGGGGAAAGCGCCTCGCCCGCCAGGTCGGGGATCACGCCGGAAAGGTCGCGGATCACGCCCTCGGCGTCCAGCAATCCGGGCTTCTCGGCGCCGGGCGCGCCATGTCGCAGCAGCTTCATCCTGTCTCCATTCGTCCTTGTCGGGCCGGCGGCTCCGCCCTCAGGCGAAGCTCTCCTCCAGGAAGACCTGCACGGCCTGGAACAGCGCGCCCCGGTTCCGCTCCAGCATGATGGAATGCGTGCCCTCGGCCAGCATCACGAGGCGCTTGCCCGGCGATTGGGTCAGGAGCGGGAAGAGGGTGGTCGCCATGGCGGGCGGCGTGTCCCGGTCCCACTCTCCCACCACCAGCAGCGCCGGCGCGGTGATCTTCGACGGGTCGTAGAAGGGCCTCCCCGCGTCCCAGTACTCCCGCAGGTCCTGCAGCACGCCATTGGGCGCCCGGAGCACGGAGGGCACCTGGCGGGAACCCTCGGGGTCGGTCGCGAAGGTCGCATCCGCCCAGTACTCGTACCAGCCGGGTGGGATGAGGCTCGCGCGCTTGCCGTCCGGCACCCCCGCCATCCAGCGTTCCCGCGCCTGGGCGCGCGTCACGGTGCGATAGGCGGGCAGGGGGCCTTCCGGCACGGGCACGGCGCCGCGGCTGTTGGCGTCCCGCAGCCAGAGCGGCGCGTAGAGCACCAGCCGGTCCACCAGGGCCGGATTGTCGGCCGCGAAGCGGGAGACGAGGCTGGTGCCCCAGGACCAGCCGATCAGCCCGGTCTTCGCCACCCCCCGGGCCTCGCGGATATGCTTCAGCGCCGCCGCGATATCCGCCACGGCCTGCTCGCCCCGCGTCGGCGGCGGGGAACGGTCCGCCGGTGGGCGGGTGGACCTGCCATAACCGGTCAGGTCCAGGCTCCAGACATCGAAGCCGCGCCCGGCCATGTAATCCATCCAGGAGACGCCCGAGAGCGGCAGGTCGAAGCCCGTGCTCGCGGGGTAGGTGGCTCCGTGGACGCAGAGGATCGTCCGGTCCGGCCGCGCCGGGCCCGGGGCCTCCGGGCGCTTGTTCCGAAGGTAGATCTGCATCCCGGGCTCGGCGCCGGGGATCAGCATCTCGTCCATCACCACCCCGGCTGGCTGGGCGGCGGCGGGGCGGATCCCGGCTGCCAGCGGCAGGAGAAGGGGGGATGCGAGCATGGCTCGGCGGGCAATGGGGCCTGGACCGGCCATGTGAGCTCTCCCCTGTCGATGCCAGGGCCGGTTCGCTGTGCCGGCCCTGATCGGGCCGAGGTTAGCACCCGGCGGGGAGGCGCCACCAGAAGCAGCCCGGCCCCGGCCGGTCACGCTTTCCCGGCCGCCTGTGTCTCCCGCGGGGAGGCCCGGGGGTTGAGCGGCGCGGCCACGGGGGTGGTGCCCGGCACGGGCTGGAACGGCCCTTGCCGGCTGGCCGGGAGCGGGGCGCGGGCGCGCATGCGCCACAGGGCGAAACCCAGGACCAGCCCCGCCACGCAGGCCACATGGACGAACAGCCCCTCGGCCCCCAGGGCGGACATGGCCGCGGAGCCCAGCAACGGCCCTGCCGTCGCCCCGGCCGAATAGGCCAGGACCAGCCCGCCGCTCGCGGCCACCCGCTCCTGCCGGCCGAGATGGTCGTTCATATGCGCCACGCAGAGCGGATAGAGCGCGAAGGCGCAGCCGCCGAACAGCGCGGCGGCGGCGAAGAGGGCCGCCAGCCCGCCCTCCGCGAAGAGGGGAAGGCAGATCGCGGCCGCGAGCAGGGCGGCCAGCGTGCCGACGATGACGCGGCGCCGGTCGAAGGCATCCGACAGCCGGCCCAGTGGCCATTGCAGCAGCACGCCGCCGAAGATCACCGCGCTCATGAACATGGCCGCGCCCTGGGCCTCCAGCCCCGCCGCGGCGCGCGCGAAAACCGGCCCGAGCGAATAGACCGAGCCGAGGATGAGGCCGCTCCCCACCGTCCCGACCAGGCTCAGCGGCGAGGTGGCGTAGAGTCGGCGCGCCGGGAAGGAGGCGACATCCGGCAGGGGCGGCGGCGCCTGCCGCGTCAGCGCCACCGGCAGCACGGCGAGCGAGACGAGGACGGAGACCAGCATGAAGACACGCGGCTGCCCCGGCCCTTCGTCCAGCCCCAGCAGGAACTGCCCGACCGCCTGGCCGGAATAGAGGCAGATCATGTAGAGGGCGAGGATCTTGCCCCGGGTGGCGGGGGTGGCGTGGTCGTTCAGCCAGCTCTCCACGCAGATGAAGATCCCCGCCATGCAGAAGCCCTCGGCCAGGCGCAACGCCGCCCAGGGCAGCGGATCCTCGATGAGCGGATAGGCGAGGGCCAGGGCCGAGGTGACGGAGGCGAAGGCGCCGAAGGCACGGATATGCCCGGCCCGCGCGACCACCCGATGGGCGAAGAGCGAGCCCAGGGTGAGGCCGGCGAAATAGGCGGCCATGACCAGGCCGGTGGCGATCCGCCCCGCGCCCAGGGAATCCAGCCGGAGGCTGACGAGGGTGGCGAGCGGGCCATTGCCCATCATCACCAGCGCCGCCCCGGCCAGCAGCGCGGCCACGGGGCGCAGGCTGCCCTGCCCCGGCGCCGTGGATTGCCCGCCGCTCATACCCCCACGCGCCCCGCGGCCGGGGGATAGGCGATGTGCCGCCCGTTCGGCGCCAGCGCGTCGGCGATCGGCGCCTTTCCCATCGTGTCGTAACCCTGGCCACCTTCCCTCAGGAACACCTCCGCCTTGACCTGCCGGTCCCGAGCCGTCGCGGGGGCGCGCTCGAAACAGGTGGGAGCGGGCGGACCTACCGGCCGCGTCATCCCTGGGCAACGCCCCGGAGACATATTGGTCGGTCACATCCCGGTTGTTCCCGCCGTGGAACCAGCCGGAGCCCTGCGCGAAGTGGAACGGTGCCCCGCGCCAGCCCGCATGACGGCCCAGGCCCGCTGCGGTTACGGTCTGTCCATGAAAGCTGGAACGCAGGGGAGGAGCGCCTGGTGGGCGGAGGCGCGGGCGATGCTCGTCCTCGCCTGGCCGATGGCGCTGACCAACCTCTCCCAGATGGCGCTGCTCGCGACCGATTCCGCCTATCTCGGCCATCTCTCCACCGAGGCCCTGGCCGCCGTCACCCTCTCCGGCACGCTGTTCTGGACCATGCTGGCGCCGGGCTTCGGCCTGTCCTTCGCCGCCGCCGCCATGCTGGCGCAGGAAAGGGGGCGCCGCATCGGCCATGTGCGGGCCATGCGCCGCACCCTGCGGGCCGGGTTCTGGGCGGCCCTCCTCGGCGCCGTGCCGGGCATGGTGCTGCTGTGGAACGGCGGCGCGGTGCTGCGGGCGCTGGGCCAGGAACCCGCCCTGGCGGAGGCGGCGGAGCAGTTCCTCCGCTGCATGCTCTGGGGCATCCTGCCCTTCGGGCTCTTCCTGAACCTGCGCGGGCTGATGGCGGCGATGGAGCGGCCCTGGCCGCCCCTCATCATCGGCCTGATGGCCGTGCCGCTGAACGCGATGATCGGCTGGGTGCTGATCTTCGGGAATCTCGGCGCCCCCGCGCTGGGCGTGCGCGGGGCCGGCATCGCGGGCGCGGTGGCGGACACCGCCATGTTCCTCGCGCTCGCGCTTTTCGTCGCGCGGGACCGCCGGCTGCGCCGCTACCGCTTCTTCGGCCGCCTCTGGCGGCTGGACCTCGCCCGCCTGTTCCGCGTGCTCCGCCTCGGCCTGCCCATCGCGGCCCAGATGCTGCTGGAGATCGGGCTGTTCAGCGCGGTGGGCCTCGCCATGGGCGCCTTCGGCGCGCAGGCGGTGGCGGCCCATGCCATCGCGCTGCAGATCGCCAGCATCACCTTCGCCGTGCCGCTCGGCCTCGCCCAGGCGGCCACGGCGCGGGTGGGCCTGGCCATCGGGGCCGCCCGCGCCCGCGCCGCCTGGCGCGCGGGCTGGACCGCCATCCTCCTCTCCACCGTCTTCATGGGGCCGATGGCGGCGCTGATGCTCCTCATCCCTGGCCGCCTGGCGGGCCTCTTCCTGGACCCCGCCGCCCCCGGCGCGCCGGAGACCGCGGCCCTCGCCACCACCCTTCTGCTCTTCGCCGGGCTGTTCCAGCTCAGCGACGGGTTGCAGGTGGTGGGGGCCGGCGCGTTGCGCGGGCTGCATGACACGCGGGCACCCATGCTCATCGCCGCGCTGGGCTACTGGGCGCTCGGCTACACGGCGGCGCTGGCGCTGGGCTTCCCCCTGGGCTTCGGCCCGGCCGGCATCTGGGCCGGGCTGGCCATCGGCCTGGCGGGGGTCGCGCTGGCGATGATCTGGCGCTGGGCCCGCCTCTCCAGGCGCGGCGGGTTGACGACGGGGCGCCGCCTTGCCCCCATCGCCGGATGAGCACCCCCTCCCTCTGGAAGAAATCCGCCACCCCCGAGAGCCTGGAGGCCCGGGCGGGGAACACCGCCATCTCCCTTCTCGGCATCCGCATCACCGAGATCGGGCCGGACTACCTCCGCGCCACCATGCCGGTGGACCACCGCCATGTGCAGCCCTGGCGGGTGCTGCATGGCGGCATCTCCGTCGCGGTCTCGGAGACGCTGGGGAGCATCGCTGCCTATCTGGCCGTGCCGGAGGGCTTCCATGTCGTCGGCATCGAGATCAACGCCAACCACATCGCCCCGGTGCCCGAGGGGCAGGAGGTGACGGCGGAATGCCGGCCCTTCCACACCGGCCGCTCCACCCAGGTCTGGCAGACCGAGATCCGCCGCGCCGATGGCCGCCTGGCCTGCGTCTCGCGCATCACCTGCGCCGTCCTGCCGGACCCCGGCGCCGAGCCGCGCCGCTAGCCCACGGTAACCTTCGGTTTCCCGAGGCGGCGGACAGGAAACCTCGCCCGGTGCAGAATGCTTCCAGCCGGTCACGGCCATGCCGCTGGCAATGGAGGTCACACGATGCACAAGCCCACGCTTCTGGCTGCCACCCTGGTCCTGACCGGCGCCGCCGGCCTGGCCCTGGCGCAGCCGGCTCCCGCCCCCGCCGCGCCGCCGGCCCAGGCCCAGGCGCCCACGCCGCCGCCCCCGCCGCCCGGTCCGCGCGGCCCCGGCATGGACGGCCCGCCGGGCCGTGGCCCGGGGATGATGGGCGGCTACGGCTATCCCGGCATGGGTGAGGGCCATCCCATGGCCATGTGGCACCCCGTCCCGCATTCCCGCGCGGCCAGCTTCCATGTCGAGCGCGGGGAGACCGAGATCCACATCCAGTGCGCCGAGGGCGAGCCGACGCGGGCCTGCGTCGACGCGGCCTCCGCGCTGCTGGACAAGATCGGCGCCATGCCCGCCGGGCGCTGAGCCCGCGATCAGGGGCCGGGCCGCGGCCCGGCCCTTCCGGCCCCGCAGCATCGTGATCCCGCGCCCGCGGCCCGTCGCCGCGCCCGGATGCTAGGGAGGCGCGCGCAGGGAATACGCCCCGCCGGAACCCGGAGGACGGGCCGATCCGCCTGATCCCGCTTGCTACGGCCCTGTCGGCCGCCCTGCTGGCCCCCCTGACGGCCCCCCTGATGGCCCTTGCGCAGGAGGCCGCGCCGGCCGGCGGAACGCCGGGGCAGGGGGAGATGCCGAGCCTCAGCCTGGCCGATGGCGCCTTCACCCTTACCCCCACCCTGCGCCTCGATGCCGATGCGGGCTCCTTCTTCGGGCAGGAGCGGCCCGGGGGATTCCGGAGCGGCGTGAACCTGCGCCGGGGCCGGCTGGGCGTGGAGGGCCAGCTGGCTCCCGGATGGACCTATAGCGTCGTCTGGGAGTTCGGTGGCCCCAGCCCCAACGACTATGGCGAGCTGTATGAGGCGCAGGTCGCCTATACCGGCCTGGGCTGGGGCACGATCCGCCTGGGCGCCTTCCAGCCGCAGCACCTGCCGGAATATGCCGGCTCCTCCTTCGACCTGCCCTTTCTCGAGCGCGCGGCGATCAGCAACATCGCCGCCAGCCTCGCCTCCGGCAGCACGCGCCTGGCCGCCGGGCTGGAGGCGCGGGGGGAGCGCTGGAACGCCAGCGCCTATGTGACGGGGGGCGACGCCACCACCCCCCACGACCACCGCCAGCGCGGCGTCGCGGGCCGCGCCGTGGGGTTGCTGCCTGGGCTGGACGTGCAGCTGGGGCTGAACGCCGCGGCCCAGTTCCATCCCGGCACCAGCCCCGACCCCGAAAGCATCCGCCTGCGCGACTACCCCGAGCTGCGCGTGGATTCCCGCCGCTTCCTCGACAGCGGCACCATCCTGGCCGATGGCGGCTGGGCCGCCGGACCCGAACTGGCCGGCCGCCTGGGGCCCCTCTACATCGAGGCGCTGTGGCAGCGCGTGGAGGTGGATGCCACGGCCGGCGGCACGCGGCGCTTCGAGGGTTGGTATGCCGAAGCCGCCTTCCCCCTCCTCGGTGCTCCGCGGGAGAGGTCCGGCGAAACGGGAAGCTGGAAGCGCCCCCGGGGGGAGAACGGGACGGGCGCCCTGGAAATGGCGGCCCGCTACAGCACCGTGGACCTTCGGGACCGTGGCCAGGGTGCCCGGCAGGAAGTGTGGACCCTTGGCCTCACCTGGTTCCCGGCCGGGTCGATCCGCCTCGGGATCCAGTATGAGAACGGGCGCATCCGCCGCGCCGGCGAGGACCGCGACTTCCAGGCGATCGGCCTGCGCGCGGCCCTGAACCTGTAGGCCTATCTCTGGCGCGGCTCGGGGGCCGCCACGAATAAACTTGAAGAAAAGCCGGGCCCGCCCTATATCGGGCTGGTCAGGTTCGTTGTTTCGGTGTGCCTCTCAGGCCCATTCATTTGGGATCCTGGTTTGTTTCCGTCTCAAAGAGAAGATGATCCCTCGGGCAATACTGCCCGGCGGTTTTCCGTTTTTGATCGGAATCAGATTATGGCCATCGGCACCGTGAAGTGGTTCAACGCGACCAAGGGCTTCGGCTTCATCCAGCCCGAGGACGGCTCCAAGGACGTCTTCCTGCACATCTCCGACGTCCAGCGCGCTGGCATGCAGGAGCCACGCGAGGGCGACCGGATCGAGTACGACGTCCTCAGCGGTCAGCAGGGCAAGGTTTCGGCCGGCAATCTTCGCCAGGCCTGAATAAGGGTCGAGCGGCCTCCGGGCGGCTCCCCCCATAGCCATCGCATCGCGATGGGCCTTGAGCCCCGGCTGGAGAAATCCAGCCGGGGCTTTTTTTGCGCGCCCGCCTCAGGCAGGCCATGCGGGAGGGCCCATCGGCCCCCCCCCCATTGTCCTCAGCAGCCGCCCGGAACGGCTTCCAGCGTCTCCAGCCGGCCATTCACCGCGAATTCGCCGAAATCCATGTTCAGCTCGTCCGCCACGCCATTGGCATAGTAGCGCAGCCCCACCTCGTAATCCGGGGAGGAGGCGCCGCCGCCATTGTTGTCCTTCCCGAAGAAGGCGATCCGCATGCGGCCGCTCTCCTGGTTCGCCAGCAGCGGGAAACGCGGCTTCGCCTCGGCCTCGCGGTTCCACTGGGACAGGATGGTCGTGCTGTCCTGCGCCCCGTCCTCGCTCGTCCCGTCCATCAGCGGCAGGTTGAGGAGGCGCTGGCCGGACCGCGCGGCGGCGATGGCGCGCAGGGTATGGGCCATGGGCAGCAGCGTTCCCGCAGGCAGCGTTTCCTGCGCGGCGCGCGGCTGTTCGTAATTCGCCACGCCGGTTCCGTCGGGCTGCAACGTCGCCTCGCCGGAAATGCGGCTGCTCACCGCCCCCGCCGTCATCTGGGTGAGGGAGAAGCGCAGGCGGCGTCCGTCCTTGCTCTCCCAGGTGGCGTAGTCCGAGGCGGTTTCGAGCGTCTGCCCGTCCCGGTCCTGCAGGCGCATGGTCAGGCGCTGGCGGCTGGCCCAGCCGTCACAGGCATCGAGCACCTCGAAGAGCATCACCCCGTCGGCCCGTGCCACGTCGGAATTGTCCCGCGCCTTGTCGAAGGTGAGGCGATAGGCGGCGCGGTGCGCCACCATGTCCTGCGCCCCCGGCAGGGAAGCCGGCGCCTGGTTGGCGGGCGGGGGAGCGGGCTGCTGGGCGGGCGCCGGGCCGGTGAGGGCCAGGGCCGCGCCCAGGGTGACGGTGGCGGCAAGGAGGGAGCGCAGGCGCATCGAGGAGCCTTTCCGGTTCGCCCCTGACTTAGGCGCTCTTCGGCGCCGTTGCACCCTTTGCCGCGTCCTTCGCGGGCGGAAGGTCGGGCTTGATGTGCAGTTCCTTCCAGCGGCCGGGCTCCACCGTGCTCGGCGCCCCCATCATCAGGTCCTCGCCCTGCTGGTTCATGGGGTACATGTTCACTTCGCGCAGGTTCGGCTCGTCGGCCAGCAGCATCACGATCCGGTCAATGCCCGCCGCCATGCCGCCATGCGGCGGGGCGCCGTAGCGGAAGGCGTTCAGCATGCCGCCGAACCGCTCCTCCACCGCGCTCTCGGGGTAGCCGGCCATGCCGAAGGCCTTCACCATGATCTCGGCCTTGTGGTTGCGGATGGCGCCCGAGGCCATTTCGTAGCCGTTGCAGACGATGTCGTACTGATAGGCCGGGATGGTCAGCGGGTCCTGCTTCTCCAGCGCCTCCATCTCGCCCTGGGGCATGGAGAAGGGGTTGTGGCTGAAGTCCACCTGGCCCGTCTCCTCGTTCAGCTCGAACATGGGGAAGTCTACGATCCAGCAGAAGCGGAAGACATCCTTCTCGATCAGGTCCAGTTCCTGGCCGATGCGGGTGCGGACGGTGCCGGCGAACTTCGCGGCATCGGCCTCCTTGCCGGCCGCGAAGAACACGGCATCGCCCGGGCCGATGCCGCAGGCGGCGCGGATGGCCTCCACGCGCTCGGGCTCCAGGTTCTTGGCGATCGGGCCCTTCGCGCCATCGGCATCGAAGGCGATGTAGCCCAGCCCGCCGGCGCCCTGGCTGCGGGCCCATTCGTTCAGCTTGTCGAAGAAGCCGCGGGGCTTGCCGCCCGCGCCCGGCGCCGGAATGGCGCGCACCACGCCGCCGCCCGCCGCGATCTTGGCGAAGAGGCCGAAGCCGGAGCCCGCGAACTGCGCCGTCACGTCCCGGATGATCAGCGGGTTCCGCAGGTCCGGCTTGTCCGAGCCATAGTCCAGCATCGCCTGGGCATAGGGGATGTGGCGCCAGGGGCCGGCATCCACCGGGCGGCTGCCCGCGAAGCGCTCGAAGGTGCCACGGATCACCGGCTCCATCGTATCGAACACGTCCTGCTGGGTGACGAAGCTCATCTCGACGTCGAGCTGGTAGAACATCAGCGTGCGGTCGGCGCGGCCGGCCTCGTCGCGGAAGCAGGGGGCGATCTGGAAATAGCGGTCGAAGCCCGCCACCATCGTCAGCTGCTTGAACTGCTGCGGGGCCTGGGGCAGCGCATAGAACTTGCCCGGATGCAGGCGGGCGGGAACGAGGAAGTCTCGCGCGCCCTCCGGCGAGCTGCTGGTCAGGATCGGGGTCTGGAACTCGTTGAACCCGGTGGTGATCATCCGCTCCCGGATGTCGTGGATGATCTGGGCGCGCAGGATCATGTTCCGTTGCAGCCGCTCCCGACGCAGGTCCAGGAAGCGGTAGCGCAGCCGCATCTCCTCCGGGGCGTCGTCATCGGCGGCCACCTGGAAGGGCAGCACATCGGCGGCGGACTGCACCACCAGCTCGCGCACCCGCAGCTCGATTTCGCCAGTGGCCAGGCGCGGGTTCACGGTGGAGGGCTCGCGCGCCACCACCTCGCCGGTCACGGTGATGACGCTTTCCGGCCGCACGCCGTCAGCGGCCGCGAAGACCTCGGAGCCCAGCGGGATCACGCATTGGGTCAGGCCGTAATGATCGCGCAGGTCCACGAAGAGCAGGCCGCCATGGTCGCGCTTGCGATGCACCCAGCCGGAGAGCCGGACGGTCTGGCCGGCATCGGCGGCGCGCAGGGCGCCGCAAGTATGGGTGCGGTAGGCATGCATGGGGCGGGGAACCTGGGTCTGGTCTCGTTCGGGGCGGCAAGAGGGGCAGGGGGCGGCCCGGTGTCAACCCCGCAGGCTCCCACCAGACCGGCCTGTTCGTTGCAGCCCAAGACCGGAAGGGCAACCCTTCTCAGTCGAGGACTGGCCCACATTTCCGCACTGCTGTAAGTAACGCCCCCGGTCACCACTACTGCTGGGCTGCCCGAAAGACCCGATGATCGTAACTCGTGAGTTCCTTGAGCGCCTCGCCAGTGCTGGCGTCTTCCTGGATCGCAGACGGACGGCCCTGTCCGAACTCGGCTATGGATGGCTAAAGATCGGGCATAAAATGCAGGTCGGCCATCCCATCGAGATGGAAGGGCAGAGCGGCATTTTCGGAGGCCCGTACCATCCTTCCAAGGGGGGGAGCGGGCCAGCGGCCTCTTCTCGATCGGCGCCTTCAGCTATTCCTATAGTTCGCTCCACGAGGAGGTCACGGTCGGCCGCTACTGCTCCATCTCCACTGGCGTGATCATTCTCGACAGCTACCATCCGCTGGCCATGGTGACGACCAGCGCCGCCGTGTTCCGCCCGAAGAATCCACTCTTCCGCGGATTCGTGCCCGCCGACATCCGGCGTCGTTACCCCTTCGACATCCGGGGCACTAAGCCGTATCCTAGCATCGGCCATGATGTCTGGATCGGGCGTAACGTTACTCTTAGCATGGGCATTACCGTCGGGACAGGCAGCGTCATCGCTGCCGGGTCTGTGGTGACCCGGAGCGTAGAGCCCTATGCCATCGTCGGCGGCAACCCCGCCCGCCTGATCCGCCGCCGCTTTCCCGATGACATCTGCAGGGCCTTGCTGGCTTCACGCTGGTGGCGCTACGCCCCCGATGTCGTACTCGGCCGCTTGCCTGCAAATGACCCCGACCGCTTTTGCGCCCTCCTGGCCGAGGAGGAGGCCGCAGGCCACATCGCTCCCTTCACGCCGCAGGCCATCCGTGTCGAGCCCGACACGGATGGCCTGCGGGAGGCCGACGAGGAGGCCTGACCTGGCCTGAATCAGCGCTAATCCTTCGGCACTTTGTGCCCGATCTTGCGTTGCGGCACCTGCCAGCCTGGGCCGTATCGGTCGGCTAGGAAGCCCTCCGGCTGAGCAGGCGCCCCGTAGGTTCGGCCGAGAAAGGAGATGCGGCCCACGGGCACTAGGAGTTCCCCCGCCACCTCCCTCACCCGCATCCCTTCCATGAACATCGAGAAGGTCCCGTCCTCGTTCGGGATAATGGGGAAGAGGTCCAGCCCCACCTTCCGGGCGGGGACATTGACCCGCAGCAGCCCTTTGTCGCGGATCATCCGGCAGCGGAACCGCTGCTCGGCAAGGCGTTGGGCCACTTGCCCCATCTCCTGGGGCGCATCGCCGGTCCTCAGCACCACGGCCATATCCACGTCGTCATCATGGTCGATGAACTTGGAGTCCCGCACCGCCCCGAGCAGCGTCCCGTAGCAGATCATGGATTCGTACCCGATCTGCGTCAGCGCCTCCTGCAAATCCTCCATGGCGGCGAGGAAGTCATCCGCGCGCATCTGCAGGAAGGGCGCGGAAATCCCGTGGACCCTGACCATGAAGGGCAGCGAGGCAGCGTCTCCCGTAGCCCGCAGATAGAGGGAGGCCATGTCCTTCTCCAGCCGGAGGATCCGGTCCGTGCGATTGTAGTGCACGCCGAAATTCAGCAGCTCCAGGTTATGGACGCTCTTCTTTTCGCGCTTCGCAAGAAGGCTCGTCACATAGGCCGCGAAGCCTCGGGTCTCCCGCATCGGGTCGGGAGAGCGGTCGGCCTCGTGGCTCCGCAACATCAGAAGCAAGATGAGCTCTGCGGCGAGATGCAGCCCGCGCTCCAGATCGTGGCCCTCCCAGCCATCGAGGAGTCCGAGGATCGCCTCCAGCGCGCGGCCCCGGCCAAGAGCCAGATCCTCCCTAGGTATCGGCTCCCCGCTGATTGCGCGGTCGAGCAAGTCCATCAGGCCGATCCACCGGGCCTCGAACTCGCCGGCCCCAGGTGCTTGGTTCCGAGCGAGAGCGGCCAGCGCGGCCCCGGTCCGGCGTGCCTCGGCGAGGCGCCCGGCGACCACTGCCTCGTCGAGGTTGTCAAAGGTGGTGACCTGCCCCGCCTCATCCTCGAACTCGACGATGATCCCGCTGGCCCGCTCCGCGCGCCAACCCGGCCGGTTGTAGATGCGAATCCCCTCGATTGGTACGGAAGCGGCAAAACGCACCTCCCAAAAAGGCCCCTTGTCACGCCCGGTATGAATCGGCTTTCCGCTCAGCAGCTCGATAGGCGCAGCGCTCTTCTCCAGGATGGAGGACATCTGCGCGGTGGCTCCGCCCAGGTCCGTTTCGGGGGAAGACAGGATCGTGACCCGGCTAAGATGCAGGTACTGTCTGCCATTGAGCCGTAGGCGGATGCGCCGGACCGCGCCTGAGTGGCGGACCGTGAGCGGATCGACGTCGAACACCGCCATCCCAGGCAGGCCGGCACTGAGGGCGAGATGACGTTCGCGGCGTTCGGACATGTCGGCGCGTGATCCTGGCTTCCGTTGGGAGAGGCGGAAGCCGATTCTCGCACAGGAGTAGCTGGAATGTCGAAGCACGCAGGACGTGGCGGCGCGGTTCCAGGCAGCCTGCCGCAAGCTACGGCCGACGGCGTGACAGCCTCGCCCTTACGCCCGCCCGGCCGTATCGACCAGAAGCAGCGGGTCCACCTTCAGCTTCGCCAGGGCCCGGCGCCACTTCGCGTCCTGGTCCTCCTCGGCGAAGAGGATGGCCTCGTCGGGCGAGACGCTGAGCCAGGCATTGTGCTGGATCTCGCTCTCCAGCTGGCCCGGCCCCCAGCCCGCATAGCCCAGGGCGAGCAGCCCCTGGCGCGGCCCCTCGCCCGAGGCGATGGCCTTGAGGATGTCCACGCTGGCGGTCAGTGCGAAGCCGCCCTCGATGGTCAGGCTGCCCTCGCTGGACCAGTCCTGGGTGTGGAGCACGAAGCCGCGCCCGCCCTCCACCGGCCCGCCGGCATGCAGGCGGATGCGCCGCTGCGGCGGGACGGGGGTGACGTCCAGCTGCTTCAGCAACTCGTCGAAGGTGAGGTTCTCGATCGCACGGTTCAGCACGATCCCCATCGCCCCCTCTGGGGAATGGGCGCAAAGGCAGATCACGCTCCGGGCGAAGCGCGGGTCCTCCATGCTGGGCATGGCGATCAGGATCTGGCCGCCGAGCCAGCCCTCCTCGGCCGGGCCGGGCTTGGACACGCGCGAGAGCTGGATGGGGGGAGACGGCTCCTCCATCTCCTCGATCTCGTCCTCATCCTCGATCGGGGGCGGGGGAGCCTTGTCCTTTGGGCGCCGGGTCATGCTCCGAAGATGGCGGCAGGGGAGGGGGGCTGCAACCCGCCTGTGCCAAAGCTTCGCGACACCGCGTGTTGACAGCGGGCCGGAAGGGGCGCCGAAACTGCGCCCGAAACCCGAGGATCCCCATGCCCATCCAGACCGGCGATGCCATCCCCTCCGTGAAGATCATGCAGGCGACCCCCGAGGGCCCGAAGGAGGTGGACACCGCCGCCCTTCTCGGCACCGGCACGGCCGTGCTGTTCGGCGTTCCGGGCGCCTTCACCCCCACCTGCTCCGCCCGCCACCTGCCCGGCTTCGTCCAGCAGGCCGCGGCGCTGAAGGCCAAGGGCGTGGACACCGTGGCCTGCGTGGCGGTGAACGACGCCTTCGTGATGGCCGCCTGGGGCAAGGACCAGGGCGTGACCGACGAGGTGGCGATGCTGGCCGACGGCTCGGCCAACTTCATCAAGGCGCTGGGGCTGGAGATGGACCTGACGGCCCGCGGCATGGGCGTCCGCTCCCAGCGCTTCGCCCTCGTCGCGAAGGACGGCAAGGTCACCTATGTCGGTGTCGAGCAGCCCGGCGCCTTCGAGGTCAGCAGCGCCGAGGCCGTGCTGGCGAAGCTGTGACCGACCCCGCGCGCTGGGGTCTCCTCGCCTGGCAGGCCGGCTGGGTCTTCACCCTCCGGAGCCTCGACCTGATGGCCCGCCCCGACGTGGCGGGGGCGGAACTGGCCCGCATGGCGGCGGAAAAGCAGAAGGCCTTCGCCGATGGCTGGATGGCGGCCGGCGCGGCGGCGATGCGGGGCGAAACCCCGGCCGCGGTGATGGCCGCCGCCGCCCGCCCGGTGCATCGCCGGGTCTCGGCCAATCTGCGGACCCTGCGCCGCAGGGGCTGATACGGCGTTCCCGGTCTGGTCTGTCGGTTTGTCCCGGGGAGAGGAAGAAGGAATTCTTCCTCTCCCCGGACCCCTCACCATCATCTTTTTCTATCAGTTTGGAATCACCGGGCTGACGGTGCGCCTGAGGTCGATGACCTCAGGCGACTGCAGAGGCAGGATCGGGGGCAGAGACCCCTTCGATCAACGGTATCCACGGCAGTCAGACGGGGTTCCAAGGGCCTCAGGCCCTTGGCGGGTGGAGGGCGGAGCCCTCCTCGGGACGGGACAAGAAACCTCTCCCCCCAAGCCGGCGCTTCACCCGCTCCGGGCAGGAGAGGCGGTCGAATGATCCTTCAGGGCAAGCGTGCCTTCGTGACGGGCGCGGATTCCGGAATCGGCCAGGCCATCGCGGTCGCCTTCGCGCGGGCCGGCGCCGATCTCGCCGTTACCTTCCACACGGACCAGGCGGGCGCGGCCGAGACGGCGCGGCGCGTCGAAGCCGCCGGGCGCCGTGCCTTCGTCACCCAGCTGGACGTGATGGAGTCCGGCGCGGTGGAGGCCGCCTTCGAGAGCGCCCGCGCCACGCTCGGCGGGCTGGACATCCTGGTGAACAATGCCGGCAAGGGCATGGGCGGCAAGAAGCCCGTGGCCGAGCTGGCCGATGAGGATGCGGAGGTGGTGATCCGCACCAACCTCCTCGGCCCCCTTTGGTGCTGCCGGGCCTTCCTGCGCGGCAACCCGCCGGCGGGCAGCAAGATCATCAACATCTCCTCCGTCGCCCAGCACCTGCCGACGGATGAGAGCGCGCCCTATGGCATGTCCAAGGCCGGGCTGGGTTCGCTCATCCGCAGCCTTTCGGTGGAGCTGGCGCCGAAGAAGATCAACGTGGTCGGCATCGCCCCGGGCCTGATCCAGACGCCGATGACCCAGGAGAGGCTGGACGACCCGGCGAAGCGCGAGGCCTCCTTCAAGGAGATCCCCTGGCACCGCGCCGGCCAGCCGGAGGAGATCGCGAAGCTCGCGCTCTTCCTGGCCAGTTCGGATGCCGAATACATCACCGGCCAGACCGTGGTGATGGATGGCGGGCTGACGATGAACTGGGGCGGCGCCTAAGGGGCGCGGCGGTTCAGCGCAGCGGCGAATCCGCCGGCACGCCCTCGGGCAGCTGGCTGCCGTTGCGCCAGCGATGCGTGCCGGAGCCATAGGCGACGATGCCGCCATCCGGCCCGCGCACCTCGGTGCTGGTGAAGAAGATGTTCCGCCCCGCCGTGACCACCCGGCCCTCGGCCAGGATGCGCCCCTCGGTCACCTGGCCGGTGAAGCGGGTGTTCAGGTCCAGCGTCACCGCGCGCCGCACATTGCCGGGCACGGTGCAGAACAGCCCCGCATAGGCCCCGGCCTGGTCGATGAGGGAGAGCAGCACGCCCCCATGCAGGATGCCGCTGCGGTTGAAGTGCTTGCGCTCCACCTGCACGGCCAGGCGCGCGAAGCCGTCGCGCCATTCGTCCACCGTGATGCCGAGCAGGTCGTGGAAGGGGGCGGTGTCGTCCATGCCCTGCCCGTAGCGCCGGATCAGGCGATCTGCAAATCCTGCAGCACCGCCTCCAGCTCCTGGAAGCTGGGCATATAGGCCGAGGGCGCCATCTTGCGCCCGGTCTCGACCGAAACCTGGGGTGCGTTGCCGTGCAGATGCGCGACCAGCACGGCGCGGATCACCTCGAAATACTTGCACTCCTCCTCCACAACGCCCTTCAGCCGGGCGGCGATCGGGCCCATCAGCCCATAGGCGAGCAGCACGCCGAGGAAGGTGCCCACCAGCGCGCCGCCGATCATGCCGCCCAGCACGGTCGGCGGCTGGTCGATGGCGGCCATGGTCTTGATGACGCCCAGCACGGCGGCGACGATGCCCAGCGCCGGCAGCGCATCCGCGATGTTCTGGATGGCGTGGGAGGAATGCATCTCCTCCTCCTTCATCTTCTTCAGCTCCCGCGCCATCACGTCCTCGATCTGATGCGGGTCGTCGGCGTTCATGCCGACCATGCGGAGATAATCGCAGATCATGGCCACCGCCTCGTGGTTCGCCTTGATCTTGGGGAACTTGTTGAAGGCCGGGCTTTCCTCCGGCTTTTCGATATGCGCTTCCAGCGCCATGGCGCCCTTGGTCTGCACCAGCCGCACGAACCAGTAGAGCAGGGACAGCATCTCGACATAGTCGGACTTGTGGTAGCGCGCGCCCTTGAGGACCTTCCCGAAGCCGCCGAGCGTGTGTTTCACGTCATGCATCGAGTTGGACATGATGAAGGCGCCGATCGCCGCGCCGCCGATCATCAGCGCCTCGTAGGGCAGCGAGTGCAGGATGATGCCGAACTTCCCGCCCGCGATGGTGTAGCCACCGAAGACGGTGACGAGCAGGAAGACGAAGCCGAGGATCGTCGTCACGGGGCGGCATTCCTTGCCGGGGGAGTTTCGCGCAGCAGCAGGACGGAGACGCGCCGGTTGGCCGCGTTCTGCGGGTCTTCCGGGATCAGCGGCTCGCGTTCGGCCAGGCCGGTGACGCTGCGGATGCGGGTTTCCGCCACGCCGCCTTCGGTCAGCAGCCGCCGCGTGGCGTTGGCGCGCTCGGCCGAGAGATCCCAGTTGGATCGCGCGCCGGGCCGGAAGGGCGTCGCATCCGTGTGGCCGGTGATCGCCACCTCATGGGGCACGCGGTTGATCACCGCCGCCACCTTGGCCAATAGCGCCCGCACCTTTTCAGAGGGCGTGCTGCCGCCCAGGGCGAACATCGGGTTGCGGTCGCCGTCCAGGAGCTGGATCCGGAGTCCCTCGGGCACCTGCTCCACCCGGATCTGCCGCGCCAGCTCGGCCAGGGCGGGATCGTCCTGCACCGCGCTGCGGATCTGCTCCGCCATGCGGTCCATCACCTCGCGCTCGCGCCGGTCCAGCTCCTCCCGCAGCGCCTCGGCCGAGGCCTGGGCGAGGTCCGCCTGGTTGCCGCCCTCGCCCCGCCCGCTGCCGGCTTCGGCCTGGGCGGCCATGATCCGGCCCGGCGTGGCCGTCTCGTCGTCGCCCTTCGGGCCCTCGCGCCGCTCCACGGGGGTAGCGGGGCTGTCGCTGTCATCCTCCTCCAGGTCGAAGATGACGGGGCGCGGCCCGGTCTCCACCCGCACGGAGGAGGCGTTGGAGGACATCTCGCCCGATTCGTTGGGTGTGCGGCCGCCGAAGGGCTGGCCGGAGCCGCTGGGCCGCTGGCCCATCACATTGGTCGGGTTGAAATAGTCGGCGAGGCCGCGCCGCTGCTCCTCCGTCGTGGCGTTCAGCAGCCACATCAGGAGGAAGAAGGCCATCATCGCCGTGACGAAGTCCGCATAGGCGACCTTCCAGGCACCACCATGGTGGCCGCCCTCGCCGCCCTCCTCCTTCTTGATGACGATGGTGACGCCTTCGCCCTTGCGTTTTGCCACGGCCCAGCACCCGATGCCCGGGCGCAAGGTGACTCCATGACGTTAAGCCCGGGTTGATCGGCCCCGCCGCCCGTTCATCCCTGCGGGAGGCAGGCCGCCTTAAGCTGGCGGAAGGCGGCCGCGCGATGGCTGATCGCGTGCTTCCGCGCCGGGTCCATCTCCGCGAAGGTCAGGCTCTCGCCAGTCGGCACGAAGATGGGGTCGTAGCCGAAGCCCTGCGCGCCCCGTGGCGGCCAGACCCATTCGCCCGGCGCCTCGCCGAGGAAGGCCTCCACATGGCCGTCCGGCCAGGCGAGGACGAGGGCGCAGGAGAACCAGGCCTTCCGGTCCGGCGAATGGCGGGCCAGCCGCTCCACCTTCGCCATCGCGGCCGCGTAGTCCCGGCTGCCATCCGGCTGTTCCGCCCAGTCGGCGGTGTAGACGCCCGGGGCGCCGTCGAGCGCCGCGACGGAGAAGCCGGAATCATCGGCCAGCGACACCATTCCGCTGGCCGCGGCGGCCGCCTTCGCCTTCAGCGTGGCATTGCCGATGAAGCTCGTCTCGGTCTCCTCCGGCACGGGAAGCCCCAGCGCCCCGGCCGTCACCACCTCGATCCCGTGCTCCGCCAGCAGCGCCGCCACCTCCCGCGCCTTGCCCGCATTATGGGTGGCGAGGCAGAGGCGCTTCTCCGTGAGCAGGCGGTGGGTCACGCGCCCACCGCCGCACGCTGGGCGGCGAAAAGCTCCGCCGTGCCCTTGCGGGCCAGGCCGAGCAGGCTCGTCAGCTCCGCCTCGGAGAAGGGCGCGCCCTCCGCGGTCGCCTGGATCTCCACGATCCCGCCGGAGCCGGTCATGACGAAGTTGCCGTCCGTATGCGCGCTGCTGTCCTCGGCATAGTCGAGGTCGAGCACCGGGGTGCCCTGGTGGATGCCGCAGGAAATGGCGGCCACTTGGTCCCGCAGCGGGTTGGCGGACATGATGTTGGAGCGGATGCAGTGCTGGAAGGCCAGGTGCAGCGCCACCCAGGCGCCGGTGATGGCGGCGCAGCGCGTGCCGCCATCGGCCGTCAGCACGTCGCAGTCCAGCACCACGGACAATTCGCCCATCGCCTTCAGGTCGGTCACGGCCCGCAGGCTGCGGCCGATCAGGCGCTGGATTTCCTGGGTGCGGCCGGACTGCTTGCCGCGCGCCGCCTCGCGGTCCCCGCGCGTATGGGTCGCGCGCGGCAGCATGCCGTATTCCGCCGTGACCCAGCCCTGGCCCTTGCCCCTGAGGAAGGGCGGCACCCGGCCCTCGACGCTTGCCGTGCAGAGCACCTCGGTCACGCCCATGCGGATGAGGCAGGACCCCTCCGCATGGCGGGCGAAGCCGGGCTCGAGCTTCAGCTCGCGGAGCTGGTCGGCGGGGCGGCCGGACGGGCGAGCCCAGGCGGGGATGTCGGACATTCGGCGGGCCTCTCCTGACAGGGAGGCGGGAGGAACACGCCCGGGCCCCCCCCTGTCAACGCCGCCTCGGCCGCGCCAAGGTCGCCCGGCGGCAGCCAGAGGGTGAGCATGGTCGCCCAGGCCCCGACGGAAGGCAGCCCACGGCCGCCCCCGGATCGCTCGTTGCCGCTCCTGTCCCTCGCGTCGCCCATGGCGCCCTCCGGCATCCAGGTCCCCATTGGGCACCTCTGCCTGAGACGGAAGAATGTCCCGGCTGTGACGGATTGTGGCAGCACAAGCTTGCGATCTGTTGAACGGAATGGGCGCCAAGCCCTTGTTTAAGGGGTGCCGAGGCGCGGAAGCCACAGCACCAGCGCGGCGAGCGCCGCCAGCAGCACGGGCGGGGTGATGGCCAGCCCCACCCGCATGTACTGGCCCCAGGTGATGGTGATCCCCTTGCGCGCCAGCACATGCAGCCAGAGCAGCGTGGCCAGGCTGCCGATCGGGGTGAACTTGGGCCCGAGATCGCAGCCGATCACATTGGCATAGACCATCAGCTCCCGCGTCACGGCCGGGATGCCCTGGGCCTGCTCGATCGAGAGGGCACCCACCAGCACCCCCGGCATGTTGTTCATCACCGAGGAGAGCAGCGCGGCCCCGACGCCCGTGCCGATGGTCGCCACCCAGGGCCCATGCCCCGCGAGCCAGGCGAGCCCCCCGGCCAGAAAGGCCGTCAGCCCCGCATTCCGCAGCCCGTAAACGACGAGATACATGCCCAGGCTGAACACGACGATCTGCCAGGGCGCCTCCCGCAGGATGCGCCCCACCGGCACCACCCCGCCCCGCCGTGCCAGGGCGAGCAGCACGAGCGCGCCGCCCCCGGTGACCGCCGCCACGGGCACGCCCAGCGGCGCGAGCACGAAATAGGCGGCCAGCAGCAGCCCCAGCACGGGAAAGGCCGCGCGGAACACCAGCGGGTCGCGGATCGCGCGCGCCGGCTCCTCCAGCCGGGCCAGCGGATAATGCGCCGGCAGCGCACGGCCGTAGAAGGCCCAGAGCACCAGCAGGGTCGCGGCCAGGGAGACGAGGTTCACCGGCACCATCACCGCCGCATAGCGGTTGAAGGTGATGCCGAAGAGGTTGGCGGAGACGATGTTCACGAGGTTGGAGATCACCAGCGGCAGGCTGGTCGTGTCCGCCACGAAGCCGGTCGCGACCACGAAGGCCAGTGTGGCTGCCGGCGGGAAATCCAGCCGGAGCAGGATGGCGACGACGATCGGCGTCAGCAGCAGCGCGGCACCGTCATTGGCGAAGAAGGCGGCGATGACCGCGCCCAGCAGCACCACCAGCGGGAACAGGCGCCGCCCGTTGCCGCCGCCCCAGCGCGCCACATGCAGCGCCGCCCATTGGAAGAACCCGGCCTCGTCCAGCAGCAGCGAGATGACGATCAGCGCGACGAAGGTGAAGGTCGCGTCCCAGACGATGCCCCAGACCACCGGCACATCCGCCCAGCCGATGACGCCCGTGAGCAGCGCGAGCGCGGCGCCGGCCATGGCGCTCCAGCCGATTCCGAGGCCGCGGGGCTGCCAGATGACGAGAACGAGGGTGGCGGCGAAGATGGCGAAGGCGAGCATCCGTCAGCGCACCCGCTGGCCCTGCGCGTCCAGCACCGCCTCGCCATCCTCCTTGGCGAAGGCGCCGCGCGGCGTCTCCGGCAGAATGTCCAGCACGGCCTCCGACGGGCGGCAGAGCCGGACGCCGAGGGGCGAGACCACCAGCGGGCGGTTGATCAGGATGGGATGCGCCATCATCGCATCGATCAGCTGCTCATCCGTCAGGGCGGGGTCGCCCAGCCCCAGCTCGGCATAGGGCGTGCCCTTTTCCCGCAGCAGGGCGCGGGGGGTGAGCCCGGCCCGCGCCATGAGCTGCACCAGCAGGGCACGGGAGGGCGGCGTCTTCCGGTATTCGACGACATGCGGCTCGATCCCGGCATGGCGGATCAGCGCGAGGGTGTTGCGCGAGGTTCCGCAATCCGGGTTGTGGTAGATGACGATGTCCATGGGACGTCTCCGTTCGTCAGCAGCAGGGACTGAGGGCTTCGATCACGGGCGCGCAGAGCTCCGCCCGGCCGCCGCAGCAATCCTTCAGAAGGAACAGGGTGAGGTCGCGCAGCCCATCCAGCCCGGCGCGGTAGATGACCGACCGGCCCTGCCGTTCCGCCTGCACCAGCCCGGCGCGGGAGAGCACGGCCAGATGGGCGGACATGGTGTTCTGCGGCACCCCCAGGCGCTCGGCGACCTCTCCCGCCGGAAGCCCGCCCGGCTCCGCCGCCACCAGGAGGCGGAAGGCTTCGAGCCGGGTGGACTGCGCGAGTGCCCCGAGCGTTCCGACCGCCATCGTTGTATCCATATATCCAGAATTTCGGATTCATTGGGCGCTGTCCAGCCTCATATCTCTCGCTTGCCATGCGTTGACGCTGGGGGTGCCGCTCCCTAGCTTCCAAGGTCCACCTGACCCATGGAGAGCAGGCACCGAATGGGCGCCCAGCCCAACCAGCGACCCGGCATCGTCCCCCCCAAGGCCAGCCAGGCGAGAAGCCCGCTGCCAGGCCTCGACAGCCGCAGCGCGTCCATCCTGCGGCAGGTGGTGGAGCTCTATGTCGAGACCGGGGAGCCCGTCGGCAGCCGTACCCTGTCCCGCCGCCTGCCCACCGCCCTCTCTCCCGCCACCATCCGCAACGCCATGGCGGATCTGGAGGAGGCGGGGCTGCTCTATGCGCCCCACACCTCCGCCGGCCGCCTGCCCACCGAGCGCGGCCTCCGGCTCTTCGTGGATGGCCTGCTCGAATTCGGCGACCTCACGGAGGATGAGCGCGAAGCCATCGCCATCCGCTGCGCGGCCTCGGGCCGTTCCATGCAGGACACGCTGGCCGAGGCCGGGCAGATGCTCTCCGGCCTGGCGGGTGCCGCGGGCCTCGTCGTTGCGCCCAATGCCGAATCGAATCTCCGGCATATCGAGTTCGTGGCCCTGGGCCCGGGCCGTGCGCTGGTGGTGCTGGTGGGGGATCGCGGGCAGGTCGAGAACCGCATCATCGAGGTGCCCGCCGGGCTTCCCGCCGGCGCCCTCGCCCAGGCCGGCAACTACCTGAACGCCCGCCTCAACGGCCGCACGCTGGAGGATACGCGCCACCTGGTGGAGGCCGAGATCTCGGCCAACCGGACGGCGCTGGACGCGCTGACCAACCAGGTCGTCCAATCCGGCCTGGCGACCTGGGCGGGCGGGGGCGGCGGCTCGCTGATCCTGCGCGGCCAGTCCCGCCTGCTGCAGAACCTGGACCAGGCGGCCCGCGTGGCCGAAATCCAGTCGCTCTTCGACCGGCTGGAGGCGCAGGAGACGATGCTCCGCCTGCTGGAACTCGCCCAGCGCGGACAGGGCGTGCAAATCTTCATCGGCGCCGAAAGCGGCGTGTTCGACACCGCCGGACTCTCGATGGTGGTGGCGCCGTTCCGCAACGGGCAGGAAAAGATCGTCGGCGCCATCGGCGTGATCGGGCCGACGCGCATCAACTACGGGCGGGTGATCCCCGTGGTGGATTACACCGCGCAGGTGATCGGGCGGATGCTGGGGTAGAACCCGCGATTTTTTCTGGGCTGACGGTCTGTCCCGGGGAGAGGAAGAAGGAATTCTTCCTCTCCCCGGACCCGTCGAAGGCAGTGCCTTCGACCCATCATCTTTTTCTATTAGTTTGGAATCACAGGGCTGACGGTGCGCCTCGGGTCCGCGACCCGAGGCGACGGCAAAAGCAGAATCAGCGCCCTGCAACGAGAGACCCCTTCGATCAGGGTATCCACGGCAGTCCAATGGGGTTCCAAGGGCCTCAGGCCCTTGGCGGGTGGAGGGCGGAGCCCTCCCCGAAAACCGTCAGGAGGAGAGGATCACTCCTCCACCGTGCTCCGCATGGGCGGCGCGTCGCGCTTCGCGCCCGGCTTGATGTTCGTGGCCTCCTTCACCGGCACGGTGGCATGGTGGCCGGCCGGGCCGTGGGAGGCTTCGTCGGCGTGGTCGGGGTTCTTGTACTGCTCAGGGTCCAGGCCGGGGCCGGAATCGTCGCCACCCGGGTCCCGCAGCGGGTCGTGCTGGCCGACGCTGGAGGGGCGCGCGTTCTTCGTTTGCGTGCCCCAGTTCTCCAGGTCCCCGGGAACCTTGCTCTCGCCCGCCTGGGGCGTCGTGGTCTTGCCGTCGTCAGCCATGTTCCGGCCCTCCGTGTCTCGGGGAGGGAACGCGGGCGGCGGGGAGGGGTTGTTCCCCGCCCGATTCAGGCGGCCGCGCTGGCCTCGGTGGCGAGCGCGGCGAGGACGGCGTTGCGGAGCCCGTCCAGCTTGCGTTCGTTCTCCACCTTCAGGCCGAACAGGTCCTTCACGTAGAAGACGTCCACCGCCCGCACGCCATAGGTGGTGACATGGGCGGAGGCGATCTGGACGCCCTGGGCGGAGATGGCCGCCGTCACGTCATGCAGCAGGCCGGGGCGGTCGCGCGCATTCACCTCGATCACGGTGTGGGTGTTGCTCGCATGGTTGTCGATCACCACGCGGGGCGGCACCGTCACGGCGCGCAGGCGGGCGGGCTCGCGCTTCACCTTGCTGATCTCGTCGGTGATCCGCATCCGGCCGGAAAGCGCCTGCTCCACCATCACCGAAAGCCGGGCGAGGCGGTGCGGGGCGTCGAGCGCGCCGCCGGCCGCGTCCTGCACCCAGAAGGTGTCCAGCGCCATGCCGTTGGTCATGGTGTGGATGCGGGCATCGACGATGCTGGCGCCCGCCACGGCCAGGGCGCCGGCGATATGGCTGAACAGCCCGGGATGGTCGGCGGTGTAGACCGTCACCTCCGTCACCGCCCGGTCCTCCAGCACCTCGGTGCGGACGGTGAGCGGCGCGCCGGTCGCCTCGGCCTCGCGGATCATCGAGGCGTGGCGCGCATGGGTCTCGGGGTCGAAGGAGAGCCAGTAGCCGGGATAGCCGAGGGCGAGGAAGTGCTCGACCTCCGCCTGGGGCCGCCCTTCGAGCGCCGCCGAGGCCGCTTCCCGCGCGCGGGCCACGCGCACGTCGCGCTCGGGCACGGAGAGGCCGCCGGCCAGGACTTCCGCCACGCGCCAGTAGATCTCGCGCAGCAGGGTGGCCTTCCAGCCGTTCCACACCTTCGGCCCCACCGCGCGCATGTCGCACACCGTCAGCACCAGCAGCAGGCGGAGGCGTTCGGGCGACTGCACCACCTCGGCGAGGTCGAGGATGGTCTTGGGGTCGTCGATGTCGCGCTTGAAGGCGGTCTGGCTGACCAGGAGGTGGTTCAGCACGAGCCAGGAGACCGTCTCGGTCTCCTCGGGCGAGAGGCCGAGGCGGGGGCAGAGTTCCTGGGCGATTCCGGCGCCGAGCTCGGAATGGTCGCCGCCCCGGCCCTTGGCGATGTCATGCAGCAGCACGGCGGCATAGAGGGCGCGGCGGGATTGCAGCTGGCCGACGAGTTCGGAGGCCACGGGGGCGACGGAATCCAGCTCCCCGCGCTCCAGCGCGTTGAGCACGCCCACCGCCTCGATGGTGTGCTCCTCGACCGTGAAGACGTGGTAGGTGTCGAACTGCATCAGCCCGACGATCCGCGCCCATTCCGGGATGAGGCTGGACAGCACGCCCGCCTCGTTCAGCGCGCGAAGCCAGTGGGCGCTCTGCTTGCCGGCCAGGATGTCCAGGAACAGCACGTTCGCCGCGGCCTGGCCGCGCAGGCGGGTGGCGTAGCGGGCGTTGCGGATCAGGGCGCGCAGGCCGAGCGGGTGGATCTCCAGCCCCCGGTCCCGCGCCACGCGCATGATCCGCAGCATGACCGCCGGATCGGCCGCGATGTCGTGGTCCGGCGCGAAGAGCAGCTTGCCGTCGGCGAGCGTCAGCCCGGCCTTGCGCATCATCTCGTCCGGCGCCGGCTGCAGGGCGGGCATGCCCAGCGCCGCGCGCTCGATCGCCGGTTCCAGAAGGCGCTTGAGGCGCACCACCTCCCGCGCGGTGAGGAAGAGGTGCTTCATGAAGCGCTCCACCCCGTCCTGCTTGCCGTGGCGGGTGTAGCCCATGCGGGCGCCCACCACGGGCTGCAGGTCGAAGGTCAGGCGCTCCTCGGCGCGGCCGGTGACGTAGTGGAGGTGGAAGCGGACGGTCCAGAGAAAGGACCAGGCCCGGCGGAAGGCGCGGGCCTCCTGGGCGGTGAGCAGGCCGCCGCCGGGGCTTTCGGGCCCCACCAGCTGCCACATCTTCTCCACCCCGAAGGCGTAGCGGGTCAGCCAGTACATGGTCTGGAGGTCCCGCAGCCCGCCGCGCCCCTCCTTGATATGCGGCTCCACCAGATAGGGGCTGTCGCCATAGCGGGCATGGCGCAGGCCGCGCTCGATCTGCTTGGCGTGCAGGAACTGCCCCAGGCCCCATTCCTGCCGGGCGGCCGTATAGGCCTCCTCGAACCGCGCATAGGCGGTCGCGTCACCCTCGAGGAAGCGCGCATCCAGCAGCGCGGTCTGGACGGTGGTGTCGGACTTCGCGTCCTCGATGCATTCGGCGATCGAGCGGGTGGCGTGCCCGACCTTCACCCCGAGGTCCCAGAGCAGGTAGAGCATGAACTCCACCGTCCGGCGCCCCACCGCATCCAGCGGCGCGTCGGAGACGAAGAGCAGGTCGATATCGGAATAGGGGGCGAGGGTGCCGCGCCCGTATCCCCCGGTGGCCGCCAGGGCGAAGCCGGCCGCCCGTCCCGGGCCCGCATTGGCCGCGAGGCTATAGCGCAGGATGGCGGCGATCAGCCCGTCCATCTCCGAGGCCAGGGCGCGGGCGGCGACCAGCCCGGGCAGGGTTTCGCGCTCGAATCTCTCCTGCATGCCGCCCTGGATGCGGCTGAGATGACGGCGCAGCAGCCCCAGCGCCATGTCGCGCGGGGGCGGAGGGGTGAAATTCAGCCCCTCCAGCCCCGGCTGCGGCTCGACGGGGGCTTCGGCGGCGCCGAGGCCAGCAGTGTTCATCCGACCGAAGATAAGGAGTCGCGCTGCAACGCAACAGCCGTCTTGTCCTCCAGGAGCAAGGATTTCAGCCGGTAGAGAGCTTCCAGCGCCTCGCGTGGCGCCATCGCATCAGGGTCCAGCGCTTCCAGGGCGATCCGGACGGGGTCGGGCTCGACCGGTGGTTGCCCCGGGGCCGGCTGGCGCGTGCCCGGCGCGGCGGCGAAGAGGGGCAGCTCGCCCGAAAGCGGGTCCAGCCCCCGCGCGCGCTCCTCCAGAGAGGCCAGCACCACCTCCGCCCGCGTCACCACCTCCCGCGGGACGCCCGCCAGGCGCGCGACATGCAGGCCCCAGGAGCGTTCCGAGGCGCCGGGGCCGACCAGGTGCTGGAACACCACCTGCCCCCGGTGCTCCCGCACCTTCATGGCGGCGGGGGCGAGTTCCGGCAGCTTGCCGGCCAGCGCCGTCAGCTCATGGAAATGGGTGGCGAACAGAGTGCGGGAGCGGAGGCGGTCATGCAGCGCCTCCAGCACCGCCCAGGCGATGGCGAGCCCGTCCCAGGTGGCGGTGCCGCGCCCGACCTCGTCCAGCACCACGAAGGAGCGGGGCCCGGCCTGGTTCAGCACCGCCGCCGTCTCGCTCATCTCCACCATGAAGGTGGAGCGGCCGCCGGCGATGTCGTCCGCCGTGCCGACGCGGGAGAAGAGCCGGTCCACCAGCCCGATCCGGGCGGATTCGGCGGGGATGGGGAGCCCGGCCTGGGCCAGGACGACCATGAGGGCGTTCTGGCGAAGATAGGTGGACTTGCCCGCCATGTTCGGCCCGGTGAGGAGGCAGAGGCGGCGGCCGGGGGAGAGGTCCGCGTCATTGGGCACGAAGGCGGGGCCCCGGTTCCGGCGCAGCGCGGCCTCCACCACGGGGTGCCGGCCCTGCGTCACGCAGAACTCCGGGCGGTCCGGCATCTCGGGCCGGCACCAGCCCCCGCCCGCCGCCAGCTCCGCCGAGGCGGCATGGACGTCGATCTCCGCCACGGCGCGGGCGGCGGCGGCGATGCCGGGGCCGGCGTCCAGGCAGAGCTTGCGGAGATGCCGCACCACCAGCGCCTCCCGCCGCGCCGCCTCGTCCCGCGCCTGGGAGAGCTTGCGGTCGAGCTCGGTGAGCGCGCCGCAGGTGAAGCGGTGGGCATTGGCCATGGATTGCCGGTGGACCGGCGCCATCGGGCCGGGGGCGGGCTTCTGCCGCAGCAGGGCCTCGCCCGCCGCCGCCGGCACCTCGGCGAGGAAGCCGAGCTGCTGGTGGTGGCGGATCTTGAGGCTGGCGACGCCCCAGGCCTGGGCCAGGTCCAGCTGCAGGGCGAGGATGGCGCCGCGCGCATCGTCCCGCAGGCGCCGCAGCGCGTCCAGCTCCCCGTCATAGCCCGGGCCGATCACCCCGCCATCCTCCAGCCGGGCGGGGAGCTCCTCGGCCAGGGCGCGGGCCAGCTCGGCGCGGGGGGAGTTCGCCGGGACCAGCGCCTCCGTGGCCTGCACGAGCAGGGGCGGGATGGGGGGCACGCCGGCGGCATCGGCGAAGGCGGCCGGCATCGCCTCGGCCCGGGCGAGGCCGTCGCGCAGGGAGGCGAGGTCGCGCGGGAAGAAGCGCTCCACCGAAAGGCGGCCGAGGGCCCGCGCCATGTCGGGGGCGCCCTTCAGCGCCTCGCGCAGGGCGGCACGCACGGAATCGGCGGCCAGGAGGAAGGAGACGGCATCATGCCGCGCGGCGATGGGGGCGGCCTCGGCCAGGGGGGCGGCGAGGCGCGCGGCCAGCTCGCGGGCGCCGGCCGCGGTCAGGGTGCGGTCCACGGCGCCGAGCAGGCAGTCCTTGCCGCCCCGCTCGGCCTTCAGGATCTCGAGGCTGCGGCGGGTGGCGGCATCCATGCGGAGCGTGCCCTCGCCGCCCCGCGCCTCGGGCGGGGCCAGGCGGGGAAGCGTGCCGCCGGAGGCGCCGCGCACATAATCCAGCGCCATGGCCAGCGCGTTGGTCTCGCCGTCGGAGAAGGTGCCGAAGGCGGCCAGGCTCGCCACGCCCCAGGCCTCGGCGGCCAGCCGCGCGCCATCCCGGGGGGGCGTCGCCTCGCGCACCAGCCCGCCGAGCGGGGTGAGGGCATCGCCGGCGGCCAGGGCCTCGGGCGCCACCACCTCGGCCGGGTCCAGCCGGGCGAGCAGGGCGCCGAGTTCGGCCGCGGGCAGGCTTTCCGTGCAGACATGGCCGGTGGAGACATCGAGCCAGGCGGCACCCACCCGTTCCGCCCCCTCGGGCGCCAGGGCCAGCAGCCAGGAGGGGCGCGCGCCCTCCAGCAGCGATTCCTCCGTCACGGTGGCGGGGGTGACGATTCGCACCACCTCCCGCCGTACGGCGGGGGCCTTGCGCGCCTTGGCCGCCTCGGGCGTTTCCATCTGCTCGCAGATGGCCACCCGGAAGCCGCGGCGGATCAGCCGGGAAAGATAGGCCTCCATCGCATGCACGGGCACGCCGGCCATCGGCACGGGCTGGCCCCCATGCTCGCCCCGATGGGACACGGCCAGGCCGAGCGCCTCGCCCGCCGTGATCGCATCGGCGAAGAACATCTCGAAGAAGTCGCCCATGCGGAAGAAGACGAGCGCATCGGGATGGGCCTGCTTGGCGGCGAACCACTGGGCCATGGCGGGGGTCGCGCCGGACGCGTTCGGGATGGCGCTGGGGGGCGGCGGGGCGGCGTCCATGGCGGGACTCCTAGGTTGCGCGGCGGGTTCGGTCCAGCGGGCCTTGCGGCGGGGCGCCACGCGGGCGCAGGCTTTCGCCGAGGAGCCCGGGACAGGGCCGGGAGGAGGTTCGGGATGGAACGGCGAAGCCTGATTCGCGCCGGCGCGGGCGCGGCGATCATCGGCGGCATGGGGCGCCTCTCCGCCCCGGCGCTCGGCCAGGACATGCGCGCCCGGACCCTACGCTTCGTGCCGCAGGCGAACCTGACCAGCCTGGACCCGATCTGGACCACGGCGACCGTGACCAGCAACCACGGCTACTACGTGTTCGACACGCTCTATGCCGTGGACGCGCAGAACCGGCCCCGGCCCCAGATGGCGGAAGGGCATGAGGTGCTGGAGGATGGACGGCGCTGGCGCTTCCGCCTGCGCGAGGGCCTCCGCTTCCATGACGGGGAGCCGGTGCGGGCGGCGGATTGCGTCGCCAGCATCAAGCGTTGGACCGTGCGCGACCCCTTCGGCCAGCTCCTCGCCCGCGCGGTGGCGGAGTGGCGCGTGCTGGACGACCGGGGCTTCGAGGCCCGGCTGCACCGGCCCTTCCCGCTGATGCTGGATGCGCTGGCCAAGCCCGATGCCAGCGTCTGCTTCATCATGCCGGAACGGCTGGCCTCCGCCGAGGCCACGCGCGCCATCACGGAGATGATCGGCTCGGGCCCCTATCGCTTCCTGCCCGGGGAGTACAATTCCGGCTCCCGCGTCGCCTATGAGAAGTTCGACGGCTACCTGCCGCGCCAGGAGGCGCCGGAGCGTGCCTCGGGCGGCAAGGTCGCGCATCTGCAGCGCATCGAGTGGCATGTGATCCCCGATGCCTCCACCGCCGCGGCGGCGCTGACCAATGGCGAGGTGGATTGGTGGGAGCGGCCGCTTTCCGACCTCAGGCCCATGCTCTCCCGCAGCCGCGAGATCCGGCAGGAGATCCTGGATGTGGAGGGCCGCATGGCGCTGATGCGGCTGAACTGCCTCCAGCCGCCCTTCAACGATGTTCGCCTGCGCCGGGCCGTGCGGCTTTCGGTGATCCAGGAGAACTACATGCGCGCGGCCCAGGGGGACGATACCTCCGTCTGGACCGACACGCGCAGCCTCTTCCCCAAGCGCACGCCCTATTACAAGGACCATGCGGACCTGATGCCGGGCAGCCTGGACGCGGCGCGCGCGGCGCTGCGCGAGGCCGGCTACACCGATGGCAAGGTGGTCATCATCAACCCCACGGACTTCCCGGATATCGGGCCGCTGGGCCAGGTGACCGGCGATGCGCTGCGCCGGATCGGCATGAATGTGGAAATGGCCGAGAGCGACTGGGGCACGGTGATCCAGCGCCGCAACTCGCGCGAGCCGGTGGAGAAGGGCGGGTGGAGCATCTTCCACACCACCGGCACCTCCAACACCTATGGCAGCCCCGCCATGTCGCCGCTGATCCGCGGCCAGGGCGAGGCCGGCTGGTTCGGCTGGTGGAAGAGCGACCGCGCGGAAGAGCTGACGACGGAATGGCTCAACGCGCCGGACGAGGCCGGCCGTGCCCGCACCGCCGAGGCCCTTGGACGGCTGGCGCTGGAGGAGGTGTCCACCGTGCCGCTGGGCCAGTTCACCATCCGCACCGCCTTCCGGCGGAACCTGACGGGGATGCTGGAGGGCAGCTCGCCCTATCCCTGGAACATCCGCCGGGGCTGACAGCCGCTGCGCTGCGGCACCTTGCCGCAGTGCAGCTTCCGCAGTGCAGCACGCAAGAATCTCGCGCCTGGCATTCCCGTGCGGCCACCGACACGCTAAATCCGGCGGTCCTGGCGCCCAGGACTGGCGTGGACAGCGGGAGAACGAAGGCATGGACGACGCGCGCCGCACCGGATCGGGAGATTCCCGCACCGCCCGCATCACCCGCGAAGAGGCGCTCGCCCTCCATGCCGAGGGCAAGCCCGGCAAGCTGGAGATCCGCCTCACCAAGCCGCTCGCCACCGCGCGCGACCTCTCGCTGGCCTATTCGCCCGGCGTCGCGGAACCCTGCCTGGAGATCCACCGGGACCCGTCGCTCGCCTATGACTACACGGCCAAGGGCAACATGGTGGCCGTCATCTCCAACGGCACGGCCGTGCTCGGCCTGGGCGATCTCGGCGCGGTCGCCGGCAAGCCGGTGATGGAGGGCAAGGCGGCGCTGTTCAAGCGCTTCGCGGACGTGGATTCCATCGACCTTTGCGTCAATGCCTATGAGGTGGACGAGTTCGTCAACTGTGTCCGCTTCCTCGGCCCCTCCTTCGGCGGCATCAACCTCGAGGACATCAAGGCCCCGGAATGCTTCGTGATCGAGCAGCGCCTGCGCGAGATCATGGATATTCCCGTCTTCCATGACGACCAGCACGGCACCGCCATCGTCGCCGCCGCCGGGCTGATCAATGCCTGCCACCTCACGGGGCGCGAGCTGCGGGACACGAAGCTCGTCATCAACGGCGCCGGCTCGGCCGCCATCGCCTGCGCCGAGCTGCTGCGCGCCATGGGCATGCGCCCGCAGAACATCGTCATGTGCGACACCAAGGGCGTGCTCTATCGCGGCCGGGTGGAGGGCATGAACCAGTGGAAGTCCGCCCATGCCAGCGACACCGAGGCCCGCACGCTGACCGAGGCGCTGCGCGGGGCGGACGCCTTCTTCGGCCTGTCCAAGAAGGGCGCAGTGACGCCCGACATGGTGCGCGGCATGGCGGAGAAGCCGATCATCTTCGCCATGGCCAACCCTGACCCGGAGATCACGCCGGACGAGGCCAAGGCCGCGCGCCCGGACTGCATCATCGCGACCGGCCGTTCGGACTACCCGAACCAGGTGAACAACGTCCTCGGCTTCCCCTTCATCTTCCGCGGCGCGCTCGACGTGCGCGCCAGCACGATCAACGAGCACATGAAGATCGCCGCCGCCGAGGCGCTGGCGATGCTGGCGCGCGAGGACGTGCCGGAGGAGGTGGCGGGCGCCGGCGGCGGCGCCGGGCTGCGCTTCGGCCCCGAATACATCATCCCCCATGCCTTCGACCCGCGGCTGATCTCGCGCGTCTCCCCCGCCGTCGCGAAGGCCGCGATGGACAGCGGCGTGGCCCGCAAGCCCATCACGGACATGCAGCAATACGCGCGCATGCTGGCGCAGAAGCTGGATGCGGCCGGTGGCGCGCTGGAGGCGATCACCGAGCGCGTGCGGCAGAACCCGCGCCGCGTGGTCTTCGCCGAGGGCGAGGAGGAGAAGACGATCCGCGCCGCGATCGCCTTCCGCAACGCGGGCTACGGCACCCCCATCCTGGTGGGGCGGGAGGACCGGGTGCATGCCACCGTCGCGGCCCTCGGCATCCCGCTGCCGGACGGGGTGGAGATCCACAACGCCGCGCTGTCGGACAGCAACCGGCGCTATGCGGAATACCTCTATGCCCGCAAGCAGCGGGAGGGCTTCCTGTTCCGCGATGCCCAGCGCGCGGTGAACCTGGACCGCAACATCTTCGCCGCCTGCATGGTGGCGATGGGCGATGCGGATGCGCTGATCACCGGCACCACCCGCTCCTACGCGGCGAGCCTGAAGCAGATCTCCCTCGCGATCGACCCCGCCCCGGCCTCGGATGGCGGGGAGGGCGTGCTGTTCGGCCTCACCCTGCTCCTCACCCGCCGCGCGGGCACGGTGCTGCTGGCCGATACGGCGATCCATGAGCGGCCGGACGCGGAGACGCTGGCCGAGATCGCGGTGCAATCGGCGGCCCAGGCCCGGCGCCTGGGGCTGGAGCCCCGCGTCGCCTTCCTCTCCTTCTCCAATTTCGGGGACCCGCGCGGCAGCATCATTCCGCAGACCGTGCGCGACGCGGTGGCGCTGCTGGATGCGCGCGGCGATGTGGGCTTCGAATACGAGGGCGAGATGGCGGCCGATGTCGCGCTCGACCCCAGCCTGCACGCGCTCTACCCGTTCTGCCGCCTCTCAGGCGCGGCGAATGTACTCGTCATGCCGGGGCTGCACGCGGCCCATATCCTCTCCAAGGCCGTGCCGCGCCTGACCAGCGCCGCCGCGATCGGGCCGCTGCTGATGGGCCTGTCCAAGCCCGCGCAGATCCTGTCCATCGCCGCGGGGGTGAACAACATCCTGGATATGGCCTGCCTCGCCGCGCACGATTCCCTGCCGAAGTAGGGCTGACCCCCGGGAAGGCCCTGCCTTCCCGGGGTGACGAGGCGATGCGTGGGAGGCCGGGCCGCCCGGAGGGTGGGGCCTTAGGCCCCCTTCTCCACGATGAAGCCGATCGAGGTCGCGACCAGCCCCTGGATGGAGAGCCGCAGATGCGGCGGCTCGGGAATGGCGAGCGGCGCCTCGCTGCCGGGATAGGGCGGCAGGTCCACGAACTGGTCCAGGATGCCGTTGCCCGTGCCGAAATCCACCGGAAGCATCCGGTGCCCGGCCAGGGCGAGGCGGGCCTCCAGCTCCTCGATATGGTGGCGCTGGAAGAGGACCGTGGTGCCCTCCTCGATCGTCTTGCCCTCGGGGTTCATGTTGAACTCGGTGGTGTGCACGGCGACGCCGCCGGGGCGTAGGCACTTCATGGACTCCACCACGAAATCCAGGCCCTGGCGGATGGAGCCGCAATGCTCCAGCGAGCAGATGGACCAGAGGAAGTCGAACCCCCCGTGCAGGTCCGCCGGGATGGCGTTCATGTCCACCGCGCGCATGGCGACCCGCGAGTTGAAGGTCTCCATGTCGATCAGGCCGGGTTTGAAGATGGTCTCCACCCGGCCGCCATGCTGGTCCGTCTCGATCCAGTTGCGGGCGCGCAGGTCGCTGGCGTCGATATCGGTCGCGAGGATCTCGGTGCCGCGGGCGGCCATGAAGCTCGGCAGCCATTCCGCGCCCACGGCGAAGCCCAGGCCCCGGCGGCCCGGGGCCATCATGTTGCGCTCATGCAGGGCCTGCAGCGCGTAGCAATCCTCCCACACCTTGCGGTGGTACATGGGCACGAAGCCGATCTGGCCGCACCAGTGGCGCAGCCAGTGGCTCTCGATATCCTCCTGCCGGCAAAGGCGGCCGCCGAAGCCCATGGTCACGGGGTCGGGCGGCAGCGGGGCGAGGCGCCCGGCCAGCCCGGCCTCATAGAGCTGGCTGGCCATGGCGGAGCCCATGACCTTCGTGTTCCAGGCGGCCAGCTCCGCATTGCGGGCGGCGGCGCCGGAGGCGACTTCGAGGGTCTGGAGCTTGCCCAGGATCTGCTTCGGCGAGGAACGTTTCAGGCCGCGGGCCAGGGAGCGGAGGCGACGGAGCAAGGGCGTCTGGTTCCCGAGGTGGTTGAGGCGCCGGGCCCGGAAGGGGCCCGGCGCGCCAATAGGCTACCTACCGGGGCATCCGCCGCGTGACCACCCCGGCGTGGCGGCGGCAGGATCACGCTGTGGCAAGCGGGCCGGTTCAGCTGTCCAGCCGGATGCCCAGTTCCCGGATCAGCGGGCGCCATTCGGCGTTCTCCCGCTGCACGAAGCCCGCGAACTCCGCCGGGGAGTAATTCGCCTCCTCGATCCCGAGGGTGGTGAAGCGGGCCTTCATTTCATCCGACGCAATGGCGCGCGCCAGCTCGGCCGAGAGCCGCGCGATGACCGGGGCGGGCGTGCCGGTGGGCACCGAGATGCCCTGCCAGCCATAGGCGATGGCATTGGCGAAGCCCAGCTCCCGCGCCGTCGGCACCTCCGGGCTGGTGGGGGAGCGCGCCTCGCTCAGCACGCAGAGGGCGCGGACCTTGCCGTCCCGGATGAAGGCCGTGCCGGTGGCGCAGTCGATCATCACGCTGTCCACCGTGCCGGAGAGCAGGTCCTGCATGGCCGCCGGGCCGCCGCGATAGGGGACATGGGTGGCCTCGAAGCCGGCGCGGCGCTTGAACATCTCCATCGCCAGATGGTGCGGCGAGGCGACGGCCGGGGTGCCGTAGGTGGGCGCGGTGAGCTTGGAGGCGGCGATATAGCCGGCCAGGTCCCTGATCGGGCTGTCCGCGCGCACGGTGAGGAAGAGCGGGAAGCGCCCGATGAAGCCGACGCCGGAGAGGTCCCGGTCCGGGTCATAGGGCAGGCGGGCATAGAGGGCGGGGTTATAGACGAGGATGCCGTTGTCCACGTGGAGCAGGGTGTAGCCATCGGCCGGGGCCCGGGCCACGGCCTCGCTGGCCACCACGGCGCCGCCGCCGGGGCGGTTCTCCACCACCACGTTCTGCCCCAGGCGCGGCCCCATCATGCCCGCGATCATCCGCCCGAAGAGGTCCGAGGCGCCGCCCGGGGGATAGCCGATGATCAGGCGCACGGGCCGGTCGGGCCAGCCCCCCTGCGCGCGGGAGGGGGAGGGGATGAGGGAGGCGGCGCCGAGGCCCAGGGCCCCGCCTAGGAGGCCCCTCCGCGTCGCCATGGGTCGCGTCAGCATCGAAAGTCTTCCCATCGGGTCGGGCCCGCATCATGCGGCAGGGCCCGCGCCGCGCCAATCGGAGGACGGGGGGCGAATCGGGCGGCCCGGGCGGGTTCCGCCCAGGCAGGGGTCAGGGCAGCGGCAGGAATGCCCAGAGAAGCATCAGCCAGAGCGGCAGGGTCGCGACGGCGACGACATGCTGCATCGTGGTCATCGCCGCCATGATCGGGGCGTCGCCGCCCATCATCCGCGCCATGACATAGGCGGTGGAGGCGGTGGGCAGCGCCATGAAGAGGGTGGCGATGGTCGCCGGCAGGGCCTCGAGCCCGAAGAGCCGGCAGAGCAGCAGGGTGAGCGCCGGCATGGCCAGCAGCTTCCAGGCGGCCGTGGCGCCCTGGAGCGTCAGGCGGTCGCGCATCGCCTCCGCCCCCAGCGCCGCGCCCACGGCCAGCAGGCCCAGCGCCACCGAAGCCTGGCCGAGAGTGCGGGCCAGCGGCGCCAGCCCTGCCGGAAGCCCCCCGAGGGCCGCCAGCACGAAGCCCGAGGCGCAGCCGATGATGAGCGGGTTGAGCGCCACCTGGCGAAGCATGGCGAGCGGGCGGGGCCGGGAGCGGCCGCCGCCCATGGCGAAGGCGAGGGTCACGATGACCTGCACGCAGGGCACGATCAGCCCCGTGGCCACCGCCGCCAGCCCCGTTCCCGCCGCCCCGAACACAGCGCCCGAAATGGCGAAGCCGAGCAGGTTGTTGAAGCGGATCCCGCCCTGGAGAACCGAAGTGGCGGCCGGATGCGCCTGGCCGAAGGCGCGGGCGAGCAGCAGCGAGGCGCCGGTGCCGAGGAGCAGCGTCAGCCAGAGGGCGGCCGCCATCCCACCCACCGGCAGGGAGCCGAGATTCACCGCCGCGATGGAGGAGGCGAGGAGGCAGGGGAGCAGGACATAGAAGACGAGCTTCTCGATCCCGGCCCAGACGGCATCCTCCCGCAGCAGGCGCCGCTTGAGGAAGGCGCCGAGCGCGATCATCCCGAAGGCGGGCACGAAGGCATCCAGCCAGGGTCCCATGTTGGCTAGGCCAGGTCCTCGGCGGGTGCCTGGCGGGCGAGGCCGCCGAAGGCATCCAGCAGCCTGCCGCGCCACGCATGCAGCGGGTCGTCGGGCGTGAGCAGCGGGAAGGCGGAGACGCAGCGGGCCCATTGCAGCGGGCCGAAGGCGATGTAGTCCGCCGCCCCGGCCGTGGGGCCGGAGAGCCAGGGCCTCTCGCGCAGCACCATCCGCAGCGGGTGAAGCTCGCGCCGGAAGGCCTCCACCGCCCTCTCCCGGTCCGCGGTCACCACCGCCAGGGGCTTGCCGAAGCGGGCCTCCCGCGTGCGGGTGAAGTATTCGGCATCCTCGGGCGCCAGATGGGCGGGGATGTCGGAGACGACCATCCGCGCGATCGCCGGCACCATCACCGCGTCCGACCAGGCGTTCACGAAACGGGAGAGCGCGCGCCCGCCCTCTCCGCCGAAGAGGCTGGGGGCGCCCGGCCAGCTGTCCTCGAGATATTCGAGGATCCTCCAGCTCTCATGCACCGTGCGGTCACCATGGCGCAGCACCGGCACCTTGTCCGTGCCCGCATCGGCGATGGCGGCCTTCTCGGTGAAGCGCCAGGGCCGCGTGGCATGGCCGATGCCCTTATGGGCCAGCGCCATGCGCACCCGCCAGCAATAGGGCGAGAAGCGCCGGGCCGGGTCGGCGCCGCAGAGGTCATGGAGGATCACGTCCATGCCGCCTATGCTGCGCCCGGAATCCGATGGGGGGAAGCGCATGGGTCCGGATGCGTTGCTGGCGCTCGACCAGGGCACGACCTCGACACGGGCGATCCTGTTCGACTCGGCGCTGCATCCGCGCGCGACGCATCAGGTGGAGCTGCCGCAGCACTTTCCCGCGCCGGGCCGGGTGGAGCATGCGGCGGAGGACATCCTGGCCCATTCCATCGCCTGCCTGCGCGGGGCCATGGAGCGGGGCGGGGTGGCCGCGGGTTCGGTCGCCGGCATCGGCATCACCAACCAGCGCGAGACGACGGTGGTCTGGGACCGGGCGACGGGCCGGGCGGTGCACCGCGCCATCGTCTGGCAGGACCGGCGCAGCGCGCCGATCTGCGAAAGGCTGCGCGCCGAGGGGCTGGAGCCCCTGCTGACCGAGCGCACCGGGCTGCTCGCCGACCCCTATTTCTCCGCCACCAAGCTGATGTGGATGCTGGAGGAGATCCCGGGCCTGCGGGCCCGCGCCGAGAGGGGGGAGCTGGCCTTCGGCACGGTGGACAGCTTCCTGCTCTGGCACCTCACCGGCCGCCGGGTGCATGCGACGGATGCGACCAACGCGGCCCGGACCATGCTGTACGACATCCGCCGGGGCGAATGGGACGCGGAGATCCTCCGCGCGCTGGACATCCCCCGCGCCCTGCTGCCGGAGGTGCGGGACTGCGCCGCCGAGTTCGGCACCACGGATCCCGCCCTGTTCGGCGCGCCCATCCCGCTGCGCGGCATGGCGGGGGACCAGCAGGCGGCCACGCTGGGCCAGGCCTGCTTCCGCCCGGGCATGGCGAAATCCACCTACGGCACCGGCTGCTTCATGCTGCTGAACACGGGCGAGACCCCCGTGCGCTCCAGCCACCGGCTGCTCACCACCCTGGCCTGGCAGATCGGCGGGGTGCGGACCTATGCGCTGGAAGGCGCCATCTTCGTCGCCGGCGCGGCGGTGCAGTGGCTGCGGGATGGGCTGGGCATCATCCACAGCGCGGCGGAGGCCGGGGAGCTGGCCGCCCGGGCCGACCCGGATTCCGGTGTGGTCATGGTGCCCGCCTTCACCGGCCTGGGCGCGCCGCATTGGGATGCCGGGGCGCGCGGCGCCATCCTGGGCCTCACGCGTGGGGCGGGCGCCGCGGAGATCGCCCGTGCCGCGCTGGAAAGCGTGGCATGGCAGACGCGGGACCTGCTGGATGCGATGCGCGCGGACTGGCCCGGCATGGGGGAAACCGTGCTGCGCGTGGACGGCGGCATGACCGCGAGCGACTGGACGATGCGCTTCCTGGCGGATGCGCTGCAATGCCCGGTGGACGTGCCCGCCGTGGCCGAAACCACCGCGCTGGGCGCGGCCTATCTGGCGGGCGTGCAGGCCGGGCTCTGCCCGGCGCCGGGCGACAACGCCACCCATTGGCGCCGCCGCGTGCGCTTCGAGCCGGACATGCCGGCGGAGGAAGCCGACCGCCGCCATGCCGCCTGGTCCGCCGCGGTGGGCCGGGTTCTCGGCTGAAGCACGTTCCAGCTGTCCGCCAACAGATGGGAGGTCCAGCAACCTCAGCTTTCTGGCGGGGTGCAGGGGCGGAGCCCCTGCGGCACCATCAGATCCCCCGCGTGTTCAGATACACCGCATAGAGCGACCGTGCCCCGGTGATGAAGAGCCGGTTCTTCTTCACCCCGCCGAAGCAGAGATTGGCCGCGCGTTCCGGCAGGTCGATATGGCCGATCGGCGCGCCGGCCTTGTTGAACACGCGCACGCCGTCCTGCTCGGCATTGCCCATGCCCCAGCCGCACCAGAGATTGCCGTCCTCATCCACGCGGAAGCCATCGGGCGTGCCGCCGGGTTCCGCCGTGATGAAGCTGCGGCGGTTGCCGAGGCGACCCTTCGCATCGACGTCATAGGCGAGGATGCTGCGCGGCGTGGTGCGGCTCTCGACGATGTAGAGGATGGATTCGTCCGGGCTGAAGGCGAGCCCGTTCGGGCCTTCGATGCCCTCGGCCGCCAGCTCGATCGTGCCGCGCGCGGGATCGACGCGATAGACGTTCTGCGGCAGCTCCTGCTCCGCGCGCTCGCCCTCGTTGTCGCTGAGGATGCCGAAGGCGGGATCGGTGAACCAGACCGTGCCGTCGGACTTCACCACCACGTCGTTCGGGGAATTGAGGCGCTTGCCCTCGAAGCGGTCGGCGAGGGTGGTGATGCGTCCGTCATGCTCGGTGCGCGTGACGCGGCGCGTCAGGTGCTCGCAGGTGACCAGTCGGCCCTCGCGGTCGCGGTAATTGCCGTTGGCGTTGTTCGAGGGGGAGCGGAACACCGTCGTCGCGCCGCTCGCCTCGTCATAGCGCAGCATGCGGTCGCCCGGCACGTCGGACCAGATGAGGCAGCGATGGTCGCCGAACCAGACGGGGCCCTCGCCCCAGCGCGTGCCGCCCGCCAGCTTCTGCACGGGGCCGTTCATCAGCCTGTAGCGCGCGAAGGAGGGATCGAGGTCCCGCAGCCTCGGGTCGGGGTATCGCGCGGTGGGGGCCCAGGGGGCCTCGTTGTCGAAGGGGGCTGTGGGAGGGAACGCTTCCATGCGGCAAGGCTGCTTGGTCGCGCAACCTCCCGCAAGCCCCTCACGTTGCAGAACCGCAAACCATCATGGAGGCATCGCAATGCGCGGGATTCTGCTGTGGCTCATCGGCATTCCCATTCCGATCATCATCCTGCTCTGGCTCTTCGGCGTGCTGGGCTGAAGCACGACAGGCCGCCCGGAATCCCCTCGGATTCAAGGCGGTATGGCCGTCCCGGGCGACCGGGGCGGCTTTTCTTTTTGCCGGTGGTCCGTTACCTCCGGATTTCCCGAGACCCTTGCCGGAAGCCCCATGCCCCAGGATCGTGTTGTGCCCGTGGTGTTGTCCGGTGGGG